>Ga0114940_10000308_pt1 | contig 26003 bp, 24 predicted proteins | sample ColdCreekSource_FD_87195 | JGI IMG/M metagenome (GOLD analysis project Ga0114940, IMG submission 87195) | Groundwater microbial communities from Cold Creek, Nevada to study Microbial Dark Matter (Phase II) - Cold Creek Source | ecosystem: Environmental > Aquatic > Deep subsurface > Groundwater ... | reverse complement strand
TTCAATTGTAGTGGAATTGAAGTTTTATAAAATTTACGGACATTAAAAAACACTTATAATAAGGAAATTGCCGCAAACCAACGAAAGTTAACAAATAGGAGAGATGGCTGAGTGGTTTAAAGCGATAGACTGTAAATCTATTAATGATAATTATCGTAGGTTCGAATCCTACTCTCTTTAAATTCTATCCAAGAAATTAAGTAAATTAAGAAGGGGGGTATAGTTTAGTTGGTAAAACATATGTTTTGCGTACATGTGAGATAGGTTCGAACCCTATTACCTCCACGTAATATTATTAATCATGAAACTTATCACTCGACAAAGATTACACTTAAAACACCACCACATAGATAAATATGATTTTTTGGATAAAAATGTTTACATATTGTCAGATACCACTGAAGAATGTACTCTCATAAAGCATTTTTCTTTAGAAAACCCTCAGGAAAAGAATAAAGGTCATTGATTATCAAGTTTATTAGCTTTTGAATGGTTTTGCGCACAAAAAGTAGTGAAACAACGCAAGCCAAACGATTTATACCAAAAACAGATTACAACAGTCGTAACTTTAAGAAAAGAAAAGCTGTTTAATCTCCTTGATAACTGTATAAATTCAATCTTTTTATCAGACATTCTTAAAGTAACCAAAACATTTAATGTGGTTTTTTTCTCTTTCGATCTTTCTATTCAAGAGTATTTTTCTTCCACTCAAATAAACGAGCATTCTTCCACTTTTTCTTCCACTCAAATACTTTCTTATTTTAAAAAACTCAATTTTTTTCAACAGTACTACAAAGTTCTTTAAACGTCCAAGGAGAATAGCTCAATTAGGTTAGAGTTGTGGTTTTCAAAACCAAAGGTTGAAGGTTCAACTCCTTCTTCTCCTGAAGTATAAAACACTTAAATATTAATGCTAACTTTTTTTGTCGCACCAAGCCCCTTAGAACAATTCGAAATTGTAACTATTTTACCTTTACACTTTTTTAGTTACAATTTCTCATTTACTAACTCTTCATTATTTCTGTTTTTGGCCGCTTTTTTATTGATCCTGAAAATAAGCTTGAGTTTTTACAATAGTAGTTTGATACCTAATAGGTGACAGACGGTAAAAGAATCACTTTATGAAGTTACCTCAAATGTAGTCCAGGAAAGTTTAGGTTTAAAAGGTGAATGTTACTTCCCTTTTATCTTTGTTCTCCATTTATTGCTTTTAACTTGTAACTTGATAGGCATGGTTCCTTACACCTTTACAGTAACTAGTCATATAGCATTTACCTTCGGTCTAGCTTTATCTATCTTTGTGGGTATAAATATTATAGGTATACAAACTCATGGTATAAAATTCTTTGCGCTTTTTTTACCCAGAAGTGTGCCTCTAATAATTGTACCGTTGTTAGTTACAATAGAATTTATTTCATATATTGTTAAGGTGTTTACTCTTTCAATACGTTTGTTCGCGAATATGACTTCTGGTCATACACTACTTAAAATTATTGCTGGGTTTGCCTGAACAATGTTATCTGCTGGTGGTTTATTAGCATGTTTTCATGTTATACCCCTTATTTTACTTCTAGCTCTAGTTGGTCTTGAGTTAGGTATTGCAGGCTTACAAGCTTACGTATTTACATTACTAACGTGCATTTATTTAAATGACGTTTTAGACATGCATTAGTAACAAAAAATTCTAAATTATGCCTCAATTAGATCGCGCTATCATATTCACTCAAATATTTTGACTATTTATTGTCTTTTCAGGCTCATACATAATACTAACGCACTTCTTTTTTCCCCTGTTCGTAAAATCTTTAAAATCAAGAAAACTGATTGTTGAAATGAACTCTATAGAACTAAAGAAAATACAAGAGAACTTTGCACAAAATCAATCGATTTTAGCACAGGTTTTACATGAAGGTTTAGTGACCGTAAAATCTTTTTATTCTAGCGAATTTCTATTAAAAAATAGTACCAAGAGTGATTCTACTTTACTTTTGATTGATAGTAAATTGGTATTAACTATGCTCAACATAATACTATACTGTGACAAAAATACACTAAGTTCTATTTCTTTAAGTTCTAGAACTTATAACCCAATTCATATCGAGTAACTAAACATATTAAAACTACAATGTATTTATTAATTATTATATTGCCTTTATTCGGAGCGGTAATTTCTGGGTTTGGAGGACGTTGATTAGGACGTTATGGTGCTTGCATATTTTCAACATCTTGTGTTATTTTTTCAGCTGTCTTGTCTTTACTTGCGTTTTATGAAGTAGGTCTTGGTGGTTCTGTTTGCTACTTGACATTAGCTACGTGAATTGAATCAGGTACTTTGCTTGTAAACTGAGGCTTTTTATTTGATAGCCTAACTGTTACAATGCTAATTGTTATTACAGTAATATCTAGCTTAGTGCATATTTACTCAATAAAATATATGGAGGAAGACCCTCATACACCAAGGTTTATGTCTTACTTGGAAGTGTTTACGTTTTTTATGTTAATTTTGGTTACAGCAGATAATTTATTACAAATGTTTTTGGGTTGGGAAGGTGTTGGACTTGCTTCATACTTACTTATTAACTTTTGGTATACAAGATTATTAGCTAATCAAGCGGCTATTAAAGCGTTAGTGGTAAATCGCGTTGGTGATTTTAGTTTAAGTTTAGGTATTTTAACTTCATTTTTTATATTTCATTCGGTTGATTACTTCACTATCTTCTCTTGCGTGCCTCTATTTTCGTCTTATTACATTTCTATTATAGGTATAAAAATACATGGACTGACTTTAATCAGCCTATTTTTATTCATTGGAGCCGTTGGTAAGTCAGCGCAATTAGGTTTACATACTTGATTACCTGATGCTATGGAAGGACCAACGCCTGTTTCCGCTTTAATTCATGCAGCTACAATGGTTACGGCAGGTGTTTTTCTAATTATTCGTTTTTCTCCATTACTTGAATACTCACCACTTATTTTATTTTCTTTAACAATTCTTGGTTCATTAACAGCATTTTTCGCAGCTTTAACTGGTACTTTTCAAAACGATTTGAAAAGAGTAATTGCTTATTCAACATGTAGTCAATTAGGTTACATGATTTTTGCTTGCGGTTTATCCTGTTATCATGTAAGCATGTTTCACTTAGTAAATCACGCTTTTTTTAAAGCTTTATTATTTTTAACTGCGGGCTCAGTTATTCATGCCGTTTCCGATGAGCAAGATATGCGAAAAATGGGCTCTTTACTAAAGCTATTACCTCTCACGTATTCTTTGATGCTTATAGGTTCTTTAGCTTTAACTGGTTTTCCATTTTTAACTGGTTTTTATTCAAAAGATTTTATACTGGAATTATCTCAAGTAACTAAGTATAACAACCTAAACTTTTCATACGGTTTTTTTTCTTGTTGATTAGGTAGCATTGCTGTTTTTTTTACTGCTTTTTACTCTTTTCGCTTAATTTTCTTGACATTCATAAACACTTCTAATATGAGTCGCATCACTATCAAAAATGTTCATGAATCACCCTTTTTAATAATTTTGCCTCTTATTATATTAGCAATGGGGAGTATTTTTGTAGGGCATTTAACACGTGATCTTTTTATAGGTTTTGGAACAGATTTTTGAGGAAGCTCTATTTTTATCCTACCTCAGCACTCTAATATTTTGGAAGCCGAATGACTACCTACCTCTATAAAATGACTACCTTTTATTATTAGCATTAGCGGTATCTTAGTAGCAGTTTTGATAAATTTGTACCCTCTTTGATTCTTTTTAAACTTCCAGTACAAAAGTAGTTTACTCTTTTTTGCTTTCATTTTGAGTAAAAAGTGATATTGAGATAAGCTTTTTAATTCTTTAGTAATTAAGCCGTTACTAGATTTTGGTTACTTTGTATCTTTTAAAACTATCGATCGTGGTTTTATTGAATTGGGAATACCTTTTAATCTATCCAAAGTAATACCTCTTTGTGCTAATCTATCGGCAAAAAACCAAACTGGACAAGCAACTCACTACATTTTTTTTATAGTAATAGGACTAGTGTTTTTATTTAGCCTCGTTGCTCCAAATGTCTTGTTTAACTTGAACTTAAACTCTACCTTGACAATTATTTCCCTTTTATCTTTATTTTTTATTTAGGTTCGCACTGAGTCTGTAGCTTAAAGGTTAGAGCATACGCGTGTGGCATGTTTATATTGAAATATTATTATATTAAATATATGAGTTTTACTTAATTAGTCCCTTTGCGTAAGTGAAATTCTTACCACCTTAGAGTTTGGTGTTTATTCGGTACTTACAATTAAAAGTTGAAGCTAAGTACAATGAAGTCAATTATATATTTTGATCGTAATAAATTTATGGGTACGTACAGGAACTTATTGAAAATAACGTTACTCTATATTTTTGGGTTAGATACACGTGTGTATACGTAGTAAAGTGGAATTACAGCGTATGTAGTTTCAAACTCTCGTTACAAATAACCCCGTTATAAAATAAGACCCTAAAAATTTCACTAGGCAAAGAATTGAAACATGTTTTTTAAACAAATTAAAGGATTGTATATAAAAGTAAAAACTTTTTAGTAACAAAAAAGATAAACTTTTATTTACTTATTGCTATAGCAATAGGAAGCCTTATGATAGGAAAACTATCACGTAGGGTTTTGTAGCAAAGGTAGTATTTTACTATCGATTGTAACTTGATAAGCGTAAGGTTGATTGTTCAAGCCAATCTAGACTCAAAAACTTAAAATCGAAATTTATTGTAAAATGAAAATTTTTAATCCTCTTTTATTAACTTCCATAACACCTTTATTAGGTGCCTTATTTTTACTATTTATACCTGATACAAATAAAAATTTGTGCAAAGTGTTTGCATTTGGAATTACTTGCTTAACTTTTTTATTTTCTTTAGTACTGTGACTACAGTTCGATTCTTTAGATACCACTTTTCAATTCTTAATTACATTTAACTGGTTTCCCTCTTTTAATTTATACTATACTGTAGGAGTTGATGGTATATCTCTTTTTTTTATAATTTTAACTACCCTGCTAGTTTTAATTTGTGTATTAGCTAGCTGAATTTCAATCAAGCAATTACTAAAGGAGTATCTAATTTGCTTTTTACTCCTAGAATTTTTTTTGATTCAGGTGTTTTGTGTTTTAGATCTACTTTTGTTTTACATATTTTTTGAAGGCGTCTTAATGCCAATGTTTATAATTGTAGGTGTTTGAGGTTCGCGTGAACGAAAAATCAAAGCTGCTTATCAGTTCTTTTTATATACTTTGGTAGGTTCTCTTTTGATGTTATTGGGTATCATGGTTATTTACTTCCAAGCAGGAACAACTGACTTACAAGTTCTTTGAAGTCTAGAATTCTCTGAGAAAAAACAACTAATTTTATGGTTAGCTTTTTTTGCAAGTTTTGCAGTTAAAGTACCCATGATTCCCTTTCACATTTGACTACCAGAAGCGCATGCTGAAGCGCCAACATGTGGATCCGTCATTTTGGCTGGTGTTTTACTAAAAATGGGAGGGTATGGTTTCCTAAGATTTTCACTTCCTATGTTTCCAATTGCAAGTATTTATTTTTCACCTTTTATATTTATCTTGAGTTTAGTAGCGACGGTGTATGCATCTTTAACAACATTACGTCAAGTTGATCTAAAAAAAATAATTGCTTACTCGTCCGTAGCACACATGGGTTTTGTAACAATAGGTATTTTTACTCTTAATATTCAAGGAATTGAAGGCGCGATAATTTTAATGTTAAGTCATGGTTTAGTCTCCTCAGCTTTATTTTTATGTATCGGTGTTTTATACGATAGATACCATACGCGTATAATAAAGTATTACAGTGGTTTAGTACAAGTTATGCCTATATTTACGATTTTCTTTTTATTTTTTAGTTTTGCAAATATAGGTTTTCCGGGAACAAGTAGTTTTGTAGGTGAAGTACTTGTTTTAATAGGCTCTTTTCAAATAAGTACTATTTTAACGTTTTTTTCAGCAAGTAGTATGATCCTAGGTGCTGCTTACTCAATCTGATTGCTGAACCGTATAAGTTTTGGAGTCTTAAGAACTCACTATTTTCACTATTTTCAAGACGTTTCTCGTCGTGAACTTTGAGTACTTATTTTATTATCAATAGTTGTTGTATGAGTAGGCATTTATCCAAACATTTTTTTAAATGAAATGCATGTTTCAGTTTTTGGCCTTTTGGAACAACTTGTTCACTCTTAAACTTTCTATACTAATCATGCTAAACAACGAAAAATCTAGCTTTTTATCTTGATATTTCATTAGGGTTGCAGCTCTACTTTTAGTACCCGGTATACTTTTTGATTCAGAAATTTTTTTCTTAATACAAAGCTTTTTCTTAATACATTTAAAAGTAGGTTTGGAAGTAATTACTCTTGACTACATTCATAATCATACAACTCGACTTTTATACTTATTTTTTTTAAGACTTTTGACCTTGGAAATTTTGATATATTCTATTGAACTCATTTTATAAAAACATTGATGACTATTTTATTATACGATATATATGCAATTTTATCTGAAATTTATGTATTAACATGTGTGTGTTGATTACTTATTTATGGTGTTTTACTTAGTACTTCGTCTAAAATAGGTTATCCATTACTAAGTTCTAACGTAGGCTGGCTAAGTCTTCAAATTTCTTTATTCTCTCTTTTTATAGTAGCAGTTTCTCCATGTCACACTTTTTCCTGTTGAAATCGCTTACTAATTAACGACTTTTTTGTTCATGGAACAAAGTTGATACTTATAGTAATTTTCCTTTCTTGATTTTTCCTTTCTTTATCGTATACTCTCAGTCAAAAAGTAAACTCTTTTGAGTATTGGGTACTAGCCTTATTAGGTCTTGTTGGAACGTTATTTATTGTACAAGTATCAGATTTATTATCAATGTACTTAGCAATTGAGTTTCAGAGTTTGGTGTTTTATGTTTTGGCTAGCTTTAAAAGAACCTCAGAATTCTCGACCGAATCTGGCTTAAAATATTTCATTCTAGGGGCATTCTCTTCTGCATTGCTTCTATTTGGATCCTCTGTTTTGTATAGCCTGACGGGTCTAACAAATTTTGGGGACTTCTCACTTTTTTTTGCTGGATTTCTAAACACCACATATACTAGTGATTTTGGTTTAGTTATTGGATTAGTCTTTATAAGTGTATCTCTCTTATTTAAACTAAGTGCTGCTCCTTTTCATATGTGGTCTCCTGATGTCTACGAAGGAGCACCTTTACCAATCACAGCTCTTTTCTCTATTTTACCTAAATTGGCAATTCTAACGTTACTTCTACGCTTCTGCTTATTTAGCTTTTATGATTTTTTACCCATATGACAGAAAGTTTTCACATTTTGTTCTTACCTATCAATTCTACTTGGAACGTTATCTGCGTTTTCTCAAAAAAAGTGAAAACGTTTTATTGCTTATAGTTCTATAAATCACGTAGGATTTTTTTTAGTAGGTCTCAGCACAGGTGAACTAGAAGGAACGTTCGGTGTACTATTTTATTTTAGTATTTATATAGCAGGAACGTTTGGATTTTTCTTTTTTCTTTCTGCGTTTAAGTACTACCAATATCCTGTTTATACACAAGTTCGTTATTTAAAAAGCTTAAAAAGCCTGTCTTATTTTAACCCTGTATTGGCAGGAACATTAACTGTATTTTTGTTCTCTATGGCTGGTATACCACCATTAGCTGGTTTCTTCGCAAAGTTTTTTATTCTATTTTCAGCCTTACAAAACAATACTTACGGCTTAGTTATTTTCAGTGTTTTAATGAGTTCTATAGCATGTTTTTACTATATAAGACTGGTTAAAACAATGTATTTTGACAATACAAGGCTTTGAATGGTAACTTGCCCTGTTGATAAAACTACATCAATTTTTCTAGGCTTATTTATGTTCGTAACTATATTCATTTTTTTAGATTTGGAACTTTTTTCTCTTTTTTTAACACGCATGTTACTACCTTTTTTGGGTTAGTACAACTAATATAAAAACCCGTCATGTTAATTTTAAGTATAGTCTTAAAAGTACTTTCATTAATCGTCCCTTTACTTATTGCTGTTGCATACATGACTTTAGCCGAAAGAAAAGTAATGGCTGCAATGCAACGTCGAAAAGGTCCAAACGTTGTTGGGCTTTTTGGGCTTTTACAGCCATTTGCGGATGCTCTAAAACTATTTGTTAAGGAAACTATTTTACCATCAAGTTCCAATTTAATCATTTTTATCTTGGCACCTATTTTAACATTTTTACTTGCTTTAGTTTCATGGAGTGTTTTACCTGTGACAGAAAGTTCTGTTCATTCTGATATAAATGTAGGAGTCTTATATATCTTAGCAATTTCTTCCTTAGGAGTTTACGGTATTATAATGGCGGGATGATCTAGTAATTCAAAATACGCTTTCTTAGGAGCTTTACGTTCAGCTGCCCAAATGGTTTCGTACGAAGTTTCTATGGGTCTTATATTAATTAATGTTTTAATTTGTTCTGGCTCTCTAAATCTTATTGAAATTGTTTTAGCGCAACAGTTAATTTGATACGCTGTTCCACTTTTTCCTATTCTAGTTATGTTCTACATTTCAATTTTAGCCGAAACAAATAGAGCTCCTTTTGATCTTCCAGAAGCAGAAGCAGAACTAGTCGCCGGTTACAATGTTGAGTATTCAGCAATGGGTTTCGCTTTATTTTTTTTAGGAGAATATGCTAACATGATTCTAATGTGCAGTTTAACCACAATATTTTTTCTAGGTGGTTGATTGCCTCCTTTAAATATTTTGCCTTTTTACTGAATTCCAGCTTCTCTGTGGTTTGGTTTAAAAACCACGTTACTTTTATTCGGTTTTATTTGAGTCAGAGCAGCATTTCCCAGGTACAGATACGACCAACTAATGAGGCTTGGGTGAAAAATACTTTTACCTTTATCTCTCAGTTGAGTGCTTTTTATATCAGGCTTGCTATCAGTTTTAGACTGATTGCCTTAAACACATCATAGAAAAATGAATGTTCTATTTTTTGAGTACTACACTATTCTAATATTTTTAGCAATTTCTTCTATGCTAGCAGTTATTATTTTTGCGTTTTCGTTTTTCTTAACTCCTCAAAAAGCTGACCAAGAAAAAGTTAGTGCCTATGAGTGTGGTTTTAACCCTTTTGATGATGCGCGAGCTACTTTTGATGTACGTTTTTACTTAGTTGCAATTTTATTCTTAATTTTTGACTTAGAGATAAGCTTTTTGTTTCCTTGGTCTGTCGTTTTAAGTACCTTACCAAAGTTCGGCTTTTGATCCATGATAGCTTTTTTAGTTGTATTGACGGTAGGTTTTGTTTATGAATGATGTAAAGGTGCTCTAGAGTGAGAATAAAAAAGGTTAACTTTAAGAATTAAGTTGTTAAATACTCGATCCCCTTTCGAACTCGAATGTTACTTGTTCTACCAAAACTATTATTTTGTTATGAGAATCTTGGTAAGTTAATTTAAATTTAAAGAATCTAGTAAATGAAAAAAACTGGAATAATTTTCGTTTTATTCACCTCTAACAACATTTTATGTTCTCTTACAAGTCTGGATGGTTCTGTGCTTATGTGAACCTCAGCGGGAGCACAAAGACTAAGATCAGTTAAAAAGTCAGTTCCTACTACCATATACTCTTTAGTAATAAAAACCGCGTTTAAAGCTGTTAGTATAGGATTTTCTCATGTCCATTTGAAGCTTAAGGGTTTACATAAAAACAAAAAGTCAATTACAAAAGCTTTAAGCCACAGTAACATTAAATTATTGTCTCTACAGGATATAACAGCTCAACCCCACAATGGTTGCCGTTCTACTAAAAAGAGACGTCTTTAACCAAATTTGAGTAGGACAAAATAGTTTAGTTGGTTAGAACGTTAGAATCATAATCTAAAAGTCGTAGGTTCAACTCCTTCTTTTGTCATTAAAGATTTAAGGCTAGATAGCAAAACGGTTATGCAAAAGATTGCAAATCTTTTATACATCGGTTCGAATCCGATTCTAGCTTATAAACATATACCCAGAGGTTTTTAAAATTTAATAAATATAAGATAATAATGAACGTTACTTTACAAAGTGCAAAAATGATTGGCGCTGGCTTAGCAACAATAGGATTAACTGGTGTAGGTGCAGGCGTAGGAATCGTTTTTGGTTCTTTAGTTATGGCTTATGCTAGAAACCCTTCGTTAAAACAACAGTTGTTCGGTTATACTATTTTAGGTTTTGCCTTAACAGAAGCTGTAGCTTTGTTTGCATTAATGATGGCTTTTTTAATTTTGTTTACTTAAATTCTTAAGTAAAGTTTTGTAAAAAATATAAGTTAGGGTATAATGTAATGGTTAACATATTTGTCTTGGGCACAAAAAATCATAGGTTCGAATCCTATTATCCTAAGAACACAATAATATACTATAACTAAGAGTGGGGTGGATGGCTGAGTGGCTTAAAGCGTCAATTTTGAAAATTGTTGTAGATTTTTATCTATCGTAGGTTCGAATCCTACTCTTCCCTATAGTTTTAGCTACGTCTAGATAGCTCAGCGGTAGAGCATTAGGTTGAAAACCTTTGAGTCACGAGTTCAAATCTCGTTTTAGACACTTTGCAATAAAAATATCAATGAACAAATTTTTTAATAGACCAATATCTCCACACCTTACCATTTATTTGCCGCAGCTATCTTCCACATTTTCTATTTGACATAGACTTTCGGCAACGCTTTTAGTTGGGTATGGTTTACTCCATATATATATTCAAAAGTTATTTGCTTGGGGCTTATCTTACCCTTTGACATACTTTTTTATTTTTAGTTTGTTAGAAAATCCTTTCGTCAAATTTTTCATATCGTCAATTTTATTTTATCATACTTCAAATGGTTTGAGACACATAATCTGGGATTTAGGAAAAGGTTTGACATCTGTTGAATATAACCGTTCGAACATTTATATTGTAGTTGGTACTTTTTGTTTACCGGTTTTATTTTTTAAAACTTATCTTTAATTAGAGTATGTTTTTATGAAAAAATAACCAAACAAATGTAAACTTGTTTAACACAAACAATTTTCTTAAAAACGATAAATTCTTAAGAATTTATCGTTGAAATCCCTATTTAAATAACGAGCCCTGATTTTCGATTTATCCCTTAGCAACTAAAAATTGCGGACCTATGATCTTGGACGCATTGATGCAAATAAAAGACTTCCAGGATTCTACGCTTACTTTTAGACGTTCTTGTCGTGAAGGCATATGCGGCAGTTGTTCTATGAATATTAATGGAGTTAATACATTAGCTTGTTTAAGTGTTCTAAAAGACAAAAATAAATTCACTACAATTTATCCGTTGCCACACATGTATGTCATAAAAGATTTAGTACCTGACTTAGCAAATTTTTATTCTCAATACAAATCTATAAAACCATGATTAAAATCAAACCCACTTTCAAACATGGAAACACCACAGTCAAAAGTTGATCGAATAGAACTCGATGGTGCTTACGAATGTATTCTTTGTGCTTGCTGCTCCGCTAGCTGTCCTAGTTATTGGTGGAATCAAGATAGGTATTTGGGCCCTGCTGTTCTTTTACAAGCATATAGATGAATAGTTGACACAAGGGATAATACTACATCTAAGCGGTTACACTTTTTGAATGATAAAATGCGTTTATTTAGATGCCACACTATAATGAACTGTAGTAAAACATGTCCAAAAGGTTTAAATCCTGGAAAGGCGATCGCTTTAATGAAACACAAAATAATGTTTTCATAAAAGGGTATGGCGAAGAATGGGGCTCGAACCCACGTCCTTCAGATTCACAATCTGTTACTCAAAACCAACCGAGCTCTCTTCGCCACTTAACACAGAAAGCGAAAATAACTCAATTGGTAGAGTGTAATCTTGCCAAGGTTAAAGTTGAGGGTTCGAATCCCTTTTTTCGCTTATTAAATTTTAATTTTAATATGAGTATTGAACTTGCTTTATTCTATACATTTTCTAGTTTAGCGATAATTTCAGCACTAATGGTTATTAGTTTAGCAAACGCAGTTTACTCTGTGCTTTTTTTAATAATAGTTTTCTGCAACGTAGCGTCTCTTTTATTACTGTCGGGAGTGGAGTTTTTAGCTTTTATATTACTTATTGTTTACGTAGGTGCCATTGCAGTGCTTTTTTTGTTTGTTGTGATGATGTTGAATATAAAAACTTCCTCTTTTAGGTCAAGTATTTGATCTTGTATTCCTGTAAGTTTTATTATATCCTTAAGTTTTATTTTGCAATTGGCTTGCGTACTTAACCCGAACTTTGAAGTTGTCAATTTTTCGTATAACAATTTTTTAGATTGAAACAACTGAGTACACAAGAATAGCAATTTAAACAATATAGAAGTTGTGGGAAGTGTTTTGTACACAAAATACAGCTTTATTTTTCTTACGTCAGGATTCATATTACTAATAGCTATGATTGGTGCTATTGCTCTAACTATGCATCAAAAATCTAGCACCAAAAAACAAGTAATAAGTGTGCAACTGGCACGAAACTCATTTGGTATAACTAAATTTGTAAGCTTGCGGAAGTAGTTGAAATACGAGTGGGTATGATGAAACTGGTAGACATGTTAGATTTAGGTTCTAATAACTATAATGTTATGAGGGTTCGAATCCCTCTACCCGTAAACTTGTTTATTTTAGTAAACAAACTTCTTACACATTTTGAAGGGTTTGAACCTTCGTAATCAATTTAGAAGATTGATGTTTTATCCAATTAAACTAAAAATGTTTGAAATTTAATGTACGAATATATTCAGTACTTTTTATTCATTAAATTCTAGTAAAAAATGTTCTATTTTACCTAGTAATGGTAATATAACGAGAAAATACATAAAATAGAATACACTTGCAATTTGACCTATTGCAATATACGGATCTTCAACTGGCATACCGCCAATTCAACCTAAAATTAGACAACACGACAACATGATTCAATACATTGTTCTATAAATTGGTCTAAAACGAGAACTTCTAATTTCAGTGCTATGAATTCAGGGTAATATAGCTAAAATAGCTATGGCTAATATCATTGCTATAACTCCACCTAATTTGTGAGGAATACTTCTTAATATAGCATAAAACGGTAAAAAATATCACTCAGGTACAATATGAGTTGGCGTAACCATAGGGTTTGCTTCTATATAGTTATCCGAATGTCCTAAAACATTTGGGAAAAAATATATAAAGACAGAAAATAATATAACGAATACGGATAGTCCTAAAAAGTCTTTTATTATAAAATAAGGATACATAGCTATTTTGTCGACTGAAGAACTAATACCTAAAGGATTTCCAGAACCATCTTGATGAAGAATTGCAAGATGTACAAGACTTGCTGCAGCTATGACGAAAGGTAATAAATAATGTAAGCTAAAAAACCTATTAAGTGTAGCGTTATCCACTGAAAAACCTCCTCATAATCATGTAACGATTGAGTTACCTACCAGAGGTACTGCTGAAACGAGATTTGTTATAACCGTAGCACCTCATAAACTCATTTGTCCCCAAGGTAATACATAACCAATAAATGCAGTAATTATCATTAGTAACAAAATTAAAATTCCTATTGCTCAAACTAAGTGTCTAGGTACCGTATAAGAACCGAAATACAAACCTCTAAACAAATGGGTGTAAACTACGACAAAAAACATAGAAGCTCCATTAGCATGAATATAACGCAGTAGTCATCCAAAGTTTACGTCGCGCATTATATGTTCCACACTTATAAATGCCAAATCCACATGAGGTGTATAGTGCATAGCTAAAAAGACGCCTGTTAAGATCTGTACAATTAAACATACCGCTGATAAGAAACCAAAATTCCACGCGTAGTGTAAATTAATAGGTGTAGGATAATCAACTAAATGATTATTGACAACTGAAAGTAAAGGACGTTTTAATATGTGCATTTATTGTTTTAGTGGTTAAATTTTTTGTAAAAAGATTAAGTATATTACTCACTACCGGACTCGAACCGGTAACCACTTTTGGAACGAATTTTAAATCCATCGTGTTTGCCAGTTTCACCAAGTGAGTACAACTTAATTTGTTGATTCTGGTGTAAAAGGATTCGAACCTTTAAATGATAACATCAAAAGTTAACGCCTTACCAATGTTTGGCTATACACCACACGTTAAAAGCGAACAACCGGACTCGAACCGGTAATCTTCAACGTGGAAAATTGACGGTATAAACCAATTTGCCTATGTTCGCTTTATTATCCTAGTACTTGTTTATAGATTGTATGTATTCCCTGGTACTTATTTTTTTCAAACAAGTAAAGTATGACTTATATACCTTTGCCGAATAAAATTGCTTTAAGTTGGCTACTTTTTTCAGTTTATGGGTTATTAATAAAGGTAAAAGTCTTGTAACTTGATTTTCTAGTCTAACGATAAAATGTAGTCTTTTTGGGAAAGCAATTCTTGAAACTTTTACAGAATTGTCTGCCGATCATTTTGTTATAGCATTAATAAAAATATAACATTTAGTTTCCAGTAATACAAAAGTTTGAAACAAATTTCGAAATTTCTTTTGTATATTTAGAATACTTTTTAATACACCTGATATATCTTTCAGTGATGTTTTTAAAAGCTTTTCTATTTTATTAGCACGGGCATTTAAATTTTCTGAAAAAGCTACCGAGAAATTTTTTAAAGTTAGCCAACAGAAAGTGATAAAACACGATAGAATTAATATTTCTTCGTTTAGTAGTATAATATTTTGAGCTATTAAAACTAAAAATAGTAAAATAATTAACACAAAGTAATTTAACATTTTTATAATTTTTTTAAGAACCTCCTCATCAATAAATAGAAACAAATAAAAATAACCACACGACATCTACGAAATGCCAATACCAAGCAGCAGCTTCGAAACCAAAATGATGTTGTTGCGTTAACTGATATTTCAATAACCTGATTAAGCATACTAGTAGGAAGAGTGTTCCTACGAATACATGAAAGCCATGAAAGCCAGTTGCCATGTAAAAAGTTGAGCCGTAAATACCGTCTGATAGCTTAAAATCAGACACAACATATTCAAAGGCTTGTAAGCTTGTAAATACAATAGCGAGTACAGCTGTTAATACTAAACTTATTGTTGCTTGTGTACGTAAATTTGCTACAATCGCATGGTGCGACCAAGTTACTGTACAACCTGATAATAACAAAATAATAGTATTTAAGAAAGGAATTTCCCAAGGGCTTAAAACATTTACACCTTTAGGAGGTCATATTGAACCTATTTCAACTGTAGGCGCCAAACTGCTATGAAAAAAAGCTCAAAAAAAAGCAAAGAAAAAAAGTACTTCTGAAACGATAAACAGAACAATACCATAACGTAGCCCTCTTTGAACTATACCAGTATGTTGTCCCTCAAAAGTTGATTCTCTGGTGACGTCGCGTCATCAAACAAACATTACGGACAATAAAATAATGAAACTACTGATCAGTAAAAAACTGCTACCTTCGTAGGCTTGCATGTACATTACTAAACCTGTAGCACAGCCAAAAACTGCTATAGAAGCTGTAAAAGGTCACGGGCTTGGGTCAACTAAATGAAAAGGGTGTCTTTGGACAACCTTTGAGACTTTGAATAAAGAGGTCATTTTTTTTATGTGTTATTATAGTTAGTTTAAAAAGTTTTTGATTTTTTGAATTAAAGACGAAAAGAAAACAGGTTTTAGTTTAAAAAGGAGAAGAAAAATAAGTAAAAGTAAAAATGTTTGGGATAAACTAAGCCTCATGACTAGTCGGTTAGTTTACTATATACCCACGTAATATAGTTGGGAAGCGAAACAGCTTCTACAACTATTGGCATAAAACCATGATTTATACCGCATATCTCACTACATTGTCCATAGTACAAACCTTCTCTTTTTACGAACATGGATGTTTGATTTAAACGACCCGGTACTGCATCACACTTTATACCTAAAGAAGGAACTGCTCAGCTATGTAGGACGTCAGCTGACGAAATAATTACTCGTATATGTGTATTTATCGGGACTACTAAATGATTGTCGACCTCTAAAAGCCTTAATTGGCCAAAATTTAGGTCTTCTTCCGGAATCATATAACTATCAAATGTAAGAACTTCTTCAGATTTATTTGTATAATCGGAGTATTCATAGCTTCAGTACCATTGATGTCCTAGTGTTTTAATTGTGATAGCGGGAGAAATGACTTCGTCCATGGCGTACAACAATGAGAAAGAAGGTATCGCAATAATCATTAAAATAAATGCTGGCGTGACAGTTCAAATTATTTCTAAAAGGGTCCCGTGGGTTAAAAAAGATGCAACAGAATTCTGTGTTTTTTCGAAGTGTCATAATGTTCTTCCTAACATTCAAGTGACAAAAATAGAAATCACGCATACAAAAAACATAAGGTCGTGATGCAGGTTAATTATACCTTCCATGATTGGAGTTGCTGGATCTTGAAAGCTAACTTGCCAGTTTTCGGGTGCATCACACTTAAAAGTTTTTGGGTTCGTAAGTGATAGTGTTAAAAGACAAATTTTATATAAGAATTTATTTAGTACGTAATTTTGCATTTTAAATTTAAATTTTAGTTGAAGTTGTTTCACAAATTAGTGGTATTTCTTCAAAAGTATGGTAAGCTGGAGGTGAAGTAGTAACTCATTCTACGGTGTAAACTCCTTTATCTTTAGCTGAATTAAAATCTCATGGTGCGTTAACGCATTGATTCCGGGTTGTTAAAGAAACGTAAACTACGTAGAAAAAGAATAATGTACTTAAAAGAGATACGTAAGAACCATACGACGCTACTGCATTTCAGCCAGAATAAGCATCAGGGTAATCTGGAATGCGTCTTGGCATACCTGCTAAGCCTAAAAAGTGCATTGGCATAAAAGTTAAATTAACGCCTAAAAAAGTAGATCAGAAGTGAATTTGCCCCAATATTTCCGGGTATTGTAAGCCAGTCATTTTACCAAATCAGTAATAAAACCCTGAAAATATGGCGAAAACAGCTCCCATGGATAACACATAATGAAAATGTGCTACAACATAATAAGTGTCGTGAAGGCTTATATCCAAACCTGAGTTAGCTAACACAATACCGGTTAACCCTCCAATAGTAAATAAAAAGATAAAACCTACAGCAAAAAGCATAGGTGTTTTTAAATGGATTGAACCTTCTCACATGGTTGCAACTCAACTGAAGATCTTTATTCCTGTAGGTACGGCAATAATCATGGTAGCGGCTGTAAAATATGCACGAGTATCAACATCCAAACCAACGGTATACATATGATGTGCTCAAACTATAAAACCTAAGACACCAATGGATACCATTGCATAAACCATTCCTATATAACCAAAAACGGGTTTTCTAGAAAATGTAGAAACGACATGGCTTATCATACCGAAACCGGGTAGTATCAAAATGTACACTTCTGGATGACCAAAAAATCAGAATAAGTGTTGATACAGTACGGGATCTCCTCCTCCAGCTGGGTCAAAAAATGAAGTATTAAAATTACGATCTGTTAAAAGCATAGTTATAGCTCCCGCTAATACTGGAACCGCTAAAAGAAGTAGAAAAGCAGTAACAAAAATAGACCAAACGAATAGTGGCATCCTATACATACTTTGTCCTGGGTTACGCATGTTTAAAATAGTGGATATGAAATTAACAGCTCCTAAAATTGACGCTGCTCCAGAAAGGTGCAAACTAAAAATTGCTAGGTCAACAGCACCTCCGGAATGACTTTGTATTGAACTTAGTGGTGGATAAACCGTTCAACCTGTGCCTGCTCCGACTTCCACTAAAGAGGATATTAAGAGCAAACAAAGTGACGGCGGTAACAACCAAAAACTAATATTGTTTAAACGAGGAAAAGCCATATCCGGACTTCCTATCATAATTGGAACTAACCAATTGCCAAAGCCTCCAATCATTACTGGCATTACCATAAAAAAAATCATTAAGAAGGCGTGTGCTGTTATTAAAACATTGTAAACTTGATGATTTCCCATCAGTAAATGATTTCCCGGCTGAGCTAACTCCATTCTAATTAACAAAGACATACAACCTCCTAAAACACCTGAAAAGGCTCCAAAAATTAAATAAAGGGTTCCTATATCCTTATGATTTGTTGAAAAAAGTCAACGGAATACTCATTGTGTAAAAAAAGATTTCATTGTAAATTTATTATTTAGTATTGTCTGTAATAACCAATTTTTATAGCAACTTAATGCGGGAAAAACGGGACTTGAACCCGCAACTTTTAGTGCGACAGACTAACACTCAACCTTTGAGTTTCTTTCCCTACCTCCTAACTAGCGTTTTACTAATTTTGTTTGAAATGGAATTTTTGTTTTTAAATTTCTGCGAAACAAATTAGCTTGTATACCAGAGACGCCTGAAAATTCAAACAGGATCTGACCCGGTCGAATGTAAGAAAACGTAGTATAAACATTTCCTTTACCTTTTCCCACTCTAGACTCTGGACTTAAACGCGTTAAAGTTGAATTCATTTGAATTAAGTTTCACATTTTAATATTATTAGAGCCTTTACAAATTACTTTAAAACTTTTAATTAAAAGTTTTTCTATAGTAAGTAATTTAAGCTGTGTAAGTGAATTGAAACTACAAGACTTAATGCCGTAATCACCAAAGCGTAATATATGTGAGTTGTAATTTAAGCATTTTTTGTACTTGTTATGAATTTTTTTATCTATACAAATGGTCATGGTAATTTTTTTATTATTAATAAGAGTAAACTAACCAAATGTGTAAGCTACAAATACCCAACTTTGTATAGATAGCGGATTGTGTGTATTCTACATGACTATTTATTTTAGGTAAAGGTAAACAACCACCACTGTGTTTTATAGTTTTACTCATTTGATTACGTGAATTAGCAAATCGTCCCGATGATTTTATTTTAAAGCCCTTAAGCTTTAATGTTAATGGGCCTTTACAGGTGTATACAACTTTTTTTGTTTTTAGTTGAACACTAATAATTTTGCTTACACTTCTTAAAATTTGTTTAAGGGAAATACTTTCATTAACGTTGGTAGAAATATAAGATTTAATAAACTCTGAACTACTTGATCAAATAGAATGTTTAAATAAGTAAACTTTAAGAGGTAATTTAAACAAAGAAAAAAGATTTTTGTTTAACTTATTTGTAAGATGTTTTTGTTTGTTTGAAGTTCTAGGAAATTCTAGATAAGTTATAATTAAAAGTATTCTTTTAGAGTCAAAGGACCATAAAATTTTACCCAAGTGTAAACCCTCGCTAGTAAATAAGTATTTTAAATAGTTTTCTAAATTGTTTTTTTGGTAAAAGGTGAAACTTTTACCATAGCTGGCTATTGATGCATTTCAAACTTGAGATAAACCAAGTCTAAAACTTATAGGATTTGTTTTTTGTGACATTTTTAGTTTTTAATTTTGGTTGGGATTTTTATTGAAATCTTTAATGAATAAATTCGTATTTGTCTAATAGTTTTATTACTAAGTATATACATCAAACCGATCTGTCTAATGATCTTTTAGATTATTCTTGAAAAGGTAAAAAGTGTTTTCGTACTATTGATTCTTTCAGTACATAAACATTATCAACGTAGCTACTTGGCTTGCTAATGGTATTAACAACCAATAAACTAGTGGTTAACGTATTTTGGTCCTCTCGTACTAAAAATAGTTTTTTCTCTTTTCTTACCTGCAGCAGATAGGGACCGAACTGTCTCACGACGTTCTGAACCCAACTCACGTACCTTCTTCACTAGCGAACAACTAGACCCTTGGAATCTACTTCAATTCCAGGATAAGATGAGTCGACATCGAGGTATCAAACCATGGCATCAATAAGAGCTCTCAACCATGATGAATCTGTTATCCCTAGAGTTCCTTTTATTTGTTGAGCGGTAAACTTTCCACACAGTATTACCGGATCACTATGACCGACTTACGTCTCAGCCCGATTTATCAATCTAACTGTCAAACAAGTTTATTGCCATTATACGCTTGGTTATTTTTAAGATAACTGTAACTTATCTTTGTACACCTCCGTTACATTTTAGGAGGTACTCGTCCCAAGTAAACTTCCCTTTTTATACTATTTTTGTTGTTTAACAAATCAAGAAAAAGTTTAATAACTGAAGTGGTATTTCATTTTTATGATTTTATCATTCCCACTTGTTCTACATAAGTTATTTACTTATACAATATAAAGTTAAAGTAAAGGATCTAGGGTCTTTCCGTCTTACTACAGGGTACCCACATTTTCATAGGTTATGTAATTTCACTGAGGTTAAATTAGAGACAGCAAAGCAATCGTGACACCATTCATGCAGGACGGAATTTACCCGTCAAGGAATTTCGCTACCTAAGGATTCTTATAGTTAGAACCGCCGTTTACTTGGGATTAAAATACAAGCATTAACCTATATTAGTCACCTTCAAGCACTGGGCAGGTGTCAAACCCTATACGTCTTATTTACTAATTAGCAGAGTCCTATGGTTTTGGTAACCAGTCGTTGCTTTCTATTTTGTGACACCAAATTTTTATGGCACTCTTTATCGCGAACTTACAGAGCAAATTTGCCGAGTTCCTTTAATTTAATTCGCTCATTCACCTTTGTATTTTCAACAAGCTCTCCTGTGTCGGTTTAGGTACGGTCAATTATACTACAGTTTTTTCCTGAAGATTAGAATAAGTTTTGTTTTAACCAGTAAAAACATACTTTTTCTTAACTTGTGCACACTTAGTTTAGTGTATGTAGCTGGTAAAATTCCTATCAATAACAGTATTTACTCTTTTTTTAAGGACCGACTAACTCAACGCATTTAAAATTACGTTGAAAACCTTGAGCAATAGGTGACTACGATTTAAACGTAGTTTTCGTTACTCATGTCAGCATTAGCGCTTCTGATTGTATTTTTATAGAATTTGCATTACTAAAAATAAATTACAGAACGTTTCACTACCATTAAATAAATTTAATTCGTTATTTCGATATACAATTTGGAGCCTCGATTATTTTAAGTTCTTGTAAAAAAAATAGTAAGCTGAAACGCTTTTTCTAATGGAAAGCTGCTTCTAAGCTTACCCTTTTGTTTATTTGAGTTTACAAGAACCTTTCCCACTAAATTGTAATTTGGAGATCTTAATATACGATCTGGGTTGTTACCCTTTCGTCTTTGAACCTTATCGCCCAAAGACTGTCTACCACTAAAATTAAGTTATAGTTTGAAGTTAAATTAAACTCAATAAGTTTTAACACCCTTTTGTTTAGTTTGTTACTATACCTAAAACTTACCTTAGCGGCGTAGTACTTAAATACGTTTCGTGAAAAACCGGCTATCGCCAAGTTTGATTGGCCTTTCACCCCTAACCACAAATCTTCCCAATATTTTGCTACATATACGGGTTTAGTCTTCTAAAACATGTTACTGAGTTTTCAACTTGTTTATAGTTAGATCACTTGGCTTCAGGTTTAATACATACAACTTTGCGGGGCCTTCAAATTTTTGTTTAAGCTTGCTGTACATTATTAACTTACTGACTCATTATGCAAAAGGCATTTCGTTATTTTAGTTTGCAGTAAAATTTCGAATAAGATTTAGACATTTAAATTTTTAAAAGACAATGTTTTGTTGTTTTTTCCTTACGGTATTTTTCATCTTTCCCTTACGGTACTCGTTCACTATCGGTTAAAAAAAGTTTTTGGCTTAGAAGGTGGTTCTCCTTTTTTCATACAATAAAATTCGTATTACTTAAAAGTACTTTTTTTGTCTAACGCTTTTTACGGGACTTTTACCCTCTTAGGTTGAGTTTACTTAAAAGCGAGACAAAAAATGAAAGCCATGCCCGTTTTCATTCGCCACTACTTACGGGATCTCGTTTGATTTATTACAAATGTTAGTAAGATGATTCAGTTTACATTGTTTTAATTTTTTATATTAAAAAGTTTTCTCTAGGAAATTTGCGGATTACAAGCCAGTGCTTACTCGCAACGTTTCGTCGCGCGACGTCCTACTTTTTTTACCAAGATTTCCTTTAAATGCCCTTTGAAAAGATTCCAAATGTGCCCAACCAAAATTAACCTTTAGTTAAGCTCATTAGTTCTACAGTAATTGTATTTCTAATTCTATAATAAACTACTAGTATGGCTAATCCGATGGAAGATTCAGCTGCGGCCACCGTTAAAATTAATAGTGCGAAGATCTGCCCGACAATATCATCCAAGTATATCGAAGAAGAAATTCAGTTAAAGCTTATAGTTAAAAACATCATTTCTAACGACATGAGCATAACTAGAATATTTTTTTGATTTATAAAAATGCCCAGTATACTGATTAGAAATAATAAGAATGAGATATTTATATAATTTACTTGATTTAGCATGTGTATATCGTTTAAATTAGGGTAGCAATTTTTGTTTAGATTAATTTTATTTTCCAACCGCAGGTTCCCCTACGGTTACCTTGTTACGACTTCACTTCAGTTCATTTTTTACCGTAAATTGCTATTTAATAAGTAATTTTCAAATAAAAGAAATTTCCATAGTGTGACGGGCGGTGTGTACAAGACCTGAGAACTAATTCACCGTAATATTCTAATTTACGATTACTTGTAATTCCAACTTCATATTCTCGAGTTGCAGAGAATAATTCGAAAAAACTTTTTATAGATTTTGCGTAAACTAACGTTTTTGCTTCTAATTGAAAGTTTTACTGTAGCACATGAAAGTAGCCCAATTTATTAGGGTCATAAGGACTTGACGTCATTCTTTCCTTCCTCCAAGATGTCCCTAGCGGTATACATTAAAAAATGTAAAAGAGTTTCGTCCGTTTGTTGGAATAAACCAAACGCCTCACGGCACGGACTGACGACAGCCATGCAACTCCTGTAATGCTTAAAGCACCATACAAAAATTGGTAAGGTTCCGCGCGTATTATCGATTTAAACCACATGCTCCACTACTTGTGCAGGTCCCCGTCAATTCCTTTGAGTTTTAATCTTGCGATCGTAGTTCTCAGGCGGAGTGTTTAACACGTTAGTTTTTTCTCTGAAATTTTAGATCCAAAAAATAACACTCATCGTTGAGGGCGTGGACTAAGGGGGTATCTAATCCCCTTTGATACCCACGCTTTCATACCTTAGCGTCAGTTTTAACTTAGACTATTGCTTTCGCTGTAGAGATTCCTTCGAGTATCAACACATTTTACCGTTACACTCAAAATTCTATAGTCTTCTTCTTAAACTCAAGAAAATTACTTTAACAACCAATTAAAAAATAAACTTTTAATTTTAAGCTATTAGTTAATTTTCAGCCTACGTATTCTTTACGCCCAATTAATCCGAATAACGCTAGCCCTTTTCGTTTTACCGCGGCTGCTGGCACGAAATTAGCCAGGACTTTTTTACAACTTTACGTCGTAATTTTTTTATTGTATAAAGTGTTTTACAATTAATAATCTTCGTCACACACATGATTTAGCTAGGTCAAGCTTTCGCTCATTGCCTAAAATTCCCCACTGCTGCCTCCTAAAGGAGTTTGGACCGTATCTCAGTTCCAATGTGGCTGTTCGTCTTCACAGACCAGCTAAGGATCGTCGGCTTGATGAAATAGTTAGTTCACCAACGACCTAATCCTGCACAGACTTTTCTTAAAGTTATTTAAGGCTAATTTCTGTGTGTTACTCACCCGTTCGCTAAGTTGTTACTTAACTTGCATGTGTTAGGCTAATCATAAGCGTTCATTCTGAGCCAGGATCAAACTCTTGTTTTTTTAAAGTTTTGTGTATTTATTGTTTTGCTACCCTGACAAAAGTTTTTAGTAAATTTTTAACGTGTAAGTTTTTAGTCAAAAACACAAGAGTAAACTAACACCTGATTCTTCTAAGATTATATTAGAAATTACGTTTTTTCTGATATTTATTTGTTGTGTTTTAATAAGTAAAGACAAGATATTGTAAGTTGTGTAAGTGCTATTAGCCATAGCTTTTAGTCTAATGTTTACAGCTGTTTTTTGTTTCTGTTTTTTTAAATTACGTCAGAGTGTTTTTTTTGTCTCTTTTTTAGTTGATATTTTGAAATTCATCTACATAAATATTTAAAGTACGGGAATAGGATTTGAACCTATAGCTTTAGGTCATGAGCCTAACGAGTTAACCTTATTACTCTATCCCGTGAAGAAGTATACTTCTAGTGAGACTCGAACTCACGTTGACGCTACGAAAAAGCGCAGTCTTAGACCACTAAACGATAGAAGCTTGTTAAGTACAGCGTTTTTTGCCATATTTAGAACGTGATTTCCTTCGTGTTGAGACGGCGTGCAAATCGTATACTCCACGGATAAAATGATACTTTACACCAGGTAGATCTTTCACTCGACCACCTCTAACAAGTACTAACGAGTGTTCCTGCAAGTTATGACCTTCACCAGGTATATAGCCAATTATAAATCGGCCCGTAGATAACTTGACTTTAGCAACTTTTCTTTCAGCTGAGTTTGGTTTTTTGGGGTTAGTCGTATACACACGAACGCAAACTCCTTTCTTTTGGGGGCTACTTCTTAAATCCAAGGATTTAGTCTTATAAGTTTTTTGTCTTCTAGGACTTTTTAGTAATTGCATAAATGTTGGCATCCTGTTTTTTTATTTTAATGTGAGCAATAATGGACTTGAACCATTAACCATTTCAGTGTAAACAAAACACTCTACCAATTGAGTTAATTGCTCGTTTGTCTTCCTGAACAGGATTTGAACCTATAACCTAATGGTTAACAGCCAATCGCTCTAACCTATTGAGCTACCAGGAATTTCAGGCTCTTTAGTCTAAAGCATAGTATAAAAAAGATACACTCAGATAAAATACTAACTATAATGACTATAAAAATTTGTAGTGGAAAATCAGGCGGTAGTAAGATATATAAAAACAGTAAGACAAGAAAAATAAAGTGTTTACGATAAAGTTTAAAAAAGTGGAAAGAAACATTAGTATTGCATAGAGTAAATAGTAATGTAAGTAAATAACAAAAGAATTGTATGAACACATTTACTAAGTTATAAATACGATTCACTCAGGTTAGATAGTCTTGTATACGCGCTTCAAGTTTAAGAAGAAAAAGCGAATCAATCAATTGTGTTTCTCACTGAATAAAAAAGGAAAATAGCGTTGGTAACATAATTTTATACGTTAAAAAGGAACTAAAAACTCAAATAGAGCAAACCATAACTATATAAAACTTTATAATCTGTAGTTGGTAAGAATAAAAACTAGGTGAAAAAAATTTGTATGTATGGTAAGAAAATACAGGGAAAGAACTAACATAGGAAACGAAAAAACAAAATTGTATAATGGAATTAAACAGTTCAGTGATATGCGTTGCAATGAATTTCTTGTGTTCTATCTTAACTAGTGGGTAAGTTTCAAATAGCAAAAAAGAGTCTATAAAGTACAATGTTGTACAAAAAGCTAAAAAAAGACTAAATAACACATAAAAGAATCTTCACTGAATCTCTCTCAAGTAAATATTAGAGGCATAAAGTAGACTTTTATTATAGAGCATAATTTATTTGTATTTTTAGTTGAGTGTATTAGGATTTGAACCTAAGATGAATAAATTAAAAGTTTATTGCTTTACCAAGCTAAGCTATACACTCTTACATGTTTGGAAAGAGTTGAACTTTCATTTATAGATTCGTAGTCTATTACTTTCTCCAATTAAGTTACAAACACACGTTACAAAAAAACGGAAAAAATGGGATTTGAACCCATGGTACACTAAGTACGACGACTTAGCAAGTCGTTGCTTTAAACCACTCAGCCATCTCTCCTATTTGTTAACTTTCGTTGGTTTGCGGCAATTTCCTTATTATAAGTGTTTTTTAATGTCCGTAAATTTTATAAAACTTCAATTCCACTACAATTGAA
>Ga0114940_10000307_pt1 | contig 26006 bp, 21 predicted proteins | sample ColdCreekSource_FD_87195 | JGI IMG/M metagenome (GOLD analysis project Ga0114940, IMG submission 87195) | Groundwater microbial communities from Cold Creek, Nevada to study Microbial Dark Matter (Phase II) - Cold Creek Source | ecosystem: Environmental > Aquatic > Deep subsurface > Groundwater ... | reverse complement strand
TTAGAACAGGAAGGGTATAACGTTGTCACCGCTGGCAATGGTCAAGAGGCTTTAGAAAAAGCTTCGGCTCAAGTCCCTGATTTGGTGATTACTGATTTAGTAATGCCAGAAATGAGTGGCTTAGAATTTTGTCGCAAGCTCAAGAAAAATCCTGAAACTGCCTCCATTCCCGTAATTGCTTGCACCACCAAAGATCGAGATATGGATAAGCAATGGGCAAAAAAACAGGGGGTAGTAGCGTATCTGGTTAAACCATTTACCCAAGAGGAAATGATATCCGCCGTTAGACAATCAGTAGCAGGTTAGTTTTGTGAGCAGTTTATCCACTACCGACAGACTAAAAGACTTATTACCGCAGCTTTTTAGTGAGCAGCAGCGCCAGGGTAATAACTATCTCAGGTTTCAACTAACTAAGGAAATCAATGTTCTGCTGGATTTGAGCTATGTGCAAGAGTCCGTCACCATTGATAGCAGTCAGATTACCTCAATTCCTAATCTGCCTGAGTACGTGATGGGCTTGATGAGTTCGCGAAATCAGGTGTTCTTGGCGTTGGATTTAGCTCATCTAGCAGGATTCCCCCCTGAAACCCTGAATCAAAGAGAATACCAAACCATCGTGGTGCGGGTTCGTTCTGGGCAAAATAATATGCAGACTGATGAATTTGATTTATATGGTTTAACCGTAAAACGAATTCAAGGGGTTTCACGAATTTTGCCAGAAGAGTTTAATACCTCCACGGTAGTTGCTCCAGACATCCTGCGTCCTTTTATTCAAGGCTCGATTCAGGAAAGCCATGATGATTCAAGTGAACTGCAATATTCATTTTTAATCGATCTGGGGCGGTTAATTAATACTCAAATTACAGCCGTAAATAAAGCCTCTAGCTTTTAGCTCATAGCTTCTAGCCTTTAATCTACAAAAAATTTCCCTAATTATTTCTTAAGACTATGCAGAACCATCTATCTCAAAAGTTTATTTTTGCTAATCAAGCCAAAAAATTGAATAGTAGCTGGAAATTAGCCCTGGTGTTATTGGGTTTAGGGAGCTTTCTACCGTCTAGCTTGCCCCTGGTAGCAGAAAGAATGCAGCCATTACTGTCAACCAAGGTTATGGCTCAGTCAGCAACCTCTCAGTCAGCACCAACCGCGATGAATAAGACACCTGGGGTGATTAGAATCGGCGTACTTACGAAGGGAGAGGGGGCTAAAAGTGAAACGATCGCCGAATGGCAGCCGACCATTGATTACTTATCAAAAGCGATTCCTCGCTACAGTTTTGAGCTAGTTGTGGAAAGTTTTGAAGGGATGTATAAACTGGCGGAAACCAAAGAAGTGGATTTCTTTATTACCAACCCAGGGATGTATGTCGATTTTGAAGCTACCTATGGAGCTAACCGAATTGCCACCCTCAAAACCCTTCGTTTAGGTAAGCCTTACGTCAAATTTGGTGGAGTAATCTTAACCAAAGCCGATCGCAGTGATATTAATACCCTTCAGGATCTGAAAAAGAAAAATTTCATGGCGGTTGACCCGATCTCCCTGGGGGGATGGCAGATGACAGAAGGGGTCTTGTTTGATGCGGGGATTGAAAAGCCCGAAAAGTTTTTTAACCTTAGCTTTGGTGGTACCCACGACAAGGTGATCGAAGCGATCGCCAATGGTCAGGTAGATGCGGGTACAGTGCGGACGGATGCTCTAGAAAGTGCCGTCAAAAAAGGTAAAGCCAAGCTGGAAGATTTTAAAGTAGTTAATCCCCTCGAAACTCCTGGATTCCCCTTTGCCCACAGTACTCCTCTTTACCCTGAATGGCCCTTTGCAGCAGCAGAAGGAACCCCTCTGGAGTTAGATGAATTGGTGGCGAAAGCCCTGTTTGAAATGCCTCAAAATAGTCCAGCAGCAAAAGCAGCAAAAGCAGCAGGTTGGACTGTCCCCCAAAACTATCGACTAGTGCATGAATTATTTATCGATTTAAAGGTTGCCCCCTACGATGAAATTGGACAAGTTACCGTCGAAGATTTGATTAAAGAATATCTCTGGCTATGGATTAGCTTAATTGGCTTGGTCTTTGGTCTGGCGGGCTACGCAATTTATGCCCAAAGACAGTCCATTATCCAGGAGAAAGCTAACCAAAAATCCCTAAATGAATTAAATAAGTCTCTGGAGCAAAACGCCACCGAACAAAAGAAACAAAGAGAAGACCTCGAATCTGCGGTAGTGGGTTTGATGACAGCCTTAGAACCTGCTGCCGAAGGTGATCTAACCGTCCGCGCCCAGTTGACAGATGGGGATGTGGGGATTATTGCCGATTTATTTAACGCCATTATTGAAAACCTCAAAGACATTGCCCTCCAGGTAAAAGATTCCGCTGGACAGGTAAGTTCTTCCTTGATTCAAAACGAAGGTTCAGTACGGGCAATTGCCCAACAAGCGATCGCTGAAGCGGAACAGATTCAAGCAGCGCTATCCTCTGTCGAAGCGATGTCTAACTCAATTCAGGAAGTAGCCGAAAACGCCGAAAAAACTGCCGTCATCTCCAATGATGCTTTTACCAGCGCCCAGGAAGGAAATACGGTCATGGAGCAAACGGTAGATAGTATTCAAGGTTTGCGGACTACTATTGGGGACACCTCCAAAAAAATTAAGCGTCTAGGGGAATCGGCACAGCAAATTTCTCAGGTGGTAGCATTAATCGATCAAATCGCCCTTAAAACTAACCTCCTTGCCATCAACGCTTCCGTAGAAGCAGCCCGTGCAGGGGAATTAGGTCAAGGCTTTACCGCCGTAGCGGAACAGGTGGGTGCCTTGGCAGAGCAGTCGGCAAAAGCGACTCAAGAAATTGCCCAACTAATTACGGGGATTCAACAGGAAACCCAGGAAGTTGTGGCAGCAATGGAAACAGGGACAAGTCAGGTAGTTGACAGTACTCGACTGGTGGAAGCAACTAAAGTCAGCTTGAGTACAGTATTAAACAAATCGCAAGAAATCGATCGCCTGATGAAATCCATCTCCCTGGCTACCATCTCCCAAGCAGAAACTTCCCAAGCTGTTACCGAAGTGATGATGCTCAACAGTAAAACTTCCCAAGAACGTTCTAAATCTTCTAGCCAAGTTGCCCAGGCGATTCAGTCCACCACTAAAATTCTCGGACAACTGCAAAATTCCGTGGCTCAATTCAAGGTGAGTGAAACCGAAGACATTGAAGAGACCACAATGATGTACTAAACATCTCCTCATCTCCCTAAACAAGAAGTATTGAATCGCCATCCACCAAAATCTATCATTCGGTATCGCAATGGAAACGGATCAACAGGTAAGACTAGACTTTTTATCAGAAGCAGAAGAGTATTTTAATAGCTTAGAATCCCTGCTAATGGATTTAGATGCTCAGGGGGCTGAACCCAGCTTACTAGATACAGCAATGCGCTCTGCTCACTCCCTAAAGGGGGGAGCGGCAATGATGCGGTATGTTCCGTTGAGTAAAATTGCCCATCGTCTCGAAGATTTCTTGAAAATCTTGCGGGTACGTAAAGATAATAGTTTGGTGGATCGAGAAGTCACCACTCTGCTGTTGCAGGGAGTTGACTGTATGCGAGCAGTGCGAAATCTGCACCAACAAGAAGACTCTATTGATGAAGGTTGGTTAGCTCAAAATGCCGAGCCGATCTTTGAGGGTTTACGGGCTAAGTTGGGAGACTTGAAAGATGAAGATGAAGATTTGTTATTGGCGGAAGAAGAGCAGATTGATGTTTCTAGTCTAATTTTCCAGAGTGGAGTAGAGGAATGTCTAACCAGCTTCAAGGCTCAACTAGAAATTTTGGAGCCGACACAACTCCAAGCTGAACTAGCAGCCCAGGCAGAACAGTTGGCTGAGTTTGGCTTAATGAGTCAGATTGAACAGTTTGTACAGCTTTGTCAATCAGTGCAACAGCAGTTAGCAATTACTCCCTTAGAAGGAGTTAAAGAACTAGCGCAGCAAGCCTTGAAACAGTGGGAGCGATCGCACGCTTTGGTATTAGTGGGCAGGATCGATAAACTCCCCGTGCAATTAGACGGTGCCACCGAATTATCATCTAGCCTCGAAGAGCCTATCCCATTAGATATCGGTGACTTTTTTGATTCAGCAGATTTAGTCGAGCTACAGAATTTAACTGCTCAAGAATTTAATTCTGGTTCTCTCGATTTCTTAGACACAGACTTTACCTTAGAAGAATTTGTCCCCGATCCTCAAGAACTATCCGCCCTAGATACTGCTGCTGGTGAACTGGATGGGTTGCCTGATGTTATTAATCCACCCTTGGAAGAAACTCCAGTCAGTGAAATGGCAGTGGCGGAAACTGTTGACCTCGATCAGTTTGCTGCCGATGCAGCAGATCTATCAGACTTAGATGCTGCCTTTGCTCAAATCCAGCAGCCACTCGAAGCTGAAACCTCCTCTGAGATAGAACAGTCTCAGTTTAATCAAGCAAAAGTAGTTCCCGCTGCTATTTCTGCCCTCAAACCTCAGTCAGATCAAGGCAGAATGGTCAGAGTTCCTGCCGAACAGTTGCAACGACTGAATGATTTATCTAGTAGGCTAATTCTCGAACGGAATGCGGCGGTGTTACGTCTCAATCAACTACAAGATTTTGTGAGCTTAACCAGGGAAAGGATGCAGCGACTGGAACAGTCTAGCAATCAACTCCGCAAACTATATGACTGGGCATCCCTCGAAGGAATGCTCCCTACTGCTAAACCTGTAGTTGCCTCCAGTAATTCTGTCTGGGAATCGGCTTCTAATGCTGCTGTGTCAGAAAAATTTGATTCCTTAGAAATGGATCGCTATACCGATTTGCACCTGCTGTCTCAAGAACAAATGGAAACTATTGTGCAACTCCAAGAGGTGACCACGGATATGGACTTTAGTGTTCAAGAAATGGGTCAGGTAATTCGTAACCTGAACTACACCACCCGTGAACTACAGCAGAATGTTACGCGATCGCAAATGCGTCCTTTTGCTGAACTTGTAGGACGTTTCCCCCGATTAATTCGTGACTTATCAACACAACATAACAAGCCAGTAGATCTAGTCATTGAAGGAAATACCACGCAGCTAGACCGCCAGGCGATTGAATATCTAAGTGACCCTCTGACCCACCTCTTGCGGAACGCTTTCGACCACGGTCTAGAAGACACTGCAACTCGTCAAGCAGCAGGCAAACCAGGGGCAGGAAAGATTGTCCTCAAAGCTATTCAAAAGGGTAATCAGACGATTATTACCATCACTGATGATGGGGGGGGTATAAATACCCAAAAAATTCGCGATCGCCTTCTCAAGATGGGTCTATCCACCGCAGAAGTCCAAAAGCTCTCAGATACCGATGCCCTTGATGCGATCTTTGAACCAGGATTTAGTACCGCCGAGGAAGTTACCGAACTATCAGGACGGGGTGTGGGGATGGACGTGGTACGCTCTAATTTACAACAGATTCGGGGGGATATTCAGGTCACGACCAAATTGGGTCAGGGGACTACTTTTACCCTAGCTGTCCCCCTGTCTCTACTGGTGATGCGGGTGATCATTGTGGAAAGCGGAGGTCTGGTTTTTGCTATTCCCGTCCACAGTATCAAGGAAATTATTCAGTATGATGCAGCAGCAGTTACTAACAGTGATCACCAAGAGTTATTAACCTGGAATCATCAAGGGGTTCATTTAATTCGCCCAGGGCAACATCTTGCTTTCCAAAGACCAAGCAAACCTTTTGAAATGTCGGGTACCGCCAAAATTCAGCATCCTACGGTCTTGATTTTTGCAGAAGCTAATAAACTGGCGGGTGTCTATCTGGAAAAATATTGGCATGAGCAGGAAGTCGCCATTAGAACCGTAAATTCTTCTATTCCTTTGTTCCCTGGATTTACAGGTTCTACCGTACTAGGGGATGGTCGAGTGATTCCTCTGATTGAGCCTAATGCTTTTTATAAGGGTTTGGTTCGACAGCAGCGTGCTGCCTTCACTACTTCAACTAGCTCCGCTGTTCCCACTCATCTTCCTAGAACTACTTTTGCTCATACTGCTACCTCAACCATTCTGGTTGTTGATGACTCCGTAAATGTCCGTCGTTATTTATCAGGGTTCTTAGAACGTAATGGCTATCGCGTTGAAGAAGCTAAAGACGGTCAGGATGCGGTGGATAAACTACGGGGTGGATTGGAAGCAAAGGCGGTAATCTGCGATGTGGAAATGCCTCGTCTAGATGGCTATGGTGTCTTGAGCGAAATTAAGTCTGAGGCGAAATTTGCCGATTTACCCATTGCCATGTTGACTTCCCGCAGTAATGATAAGCATCGCCAGTTAGCCATGAAACTCGGTGCTGCTGCCTATTTCTCGAAACCTTTTAATGAACAGGAAATGCTGCAAACTTTAGCCTCTTTGATTGAGATGTAGATCAACTAAATTATTTGGAATCTCGCCAAACAAAACATACTCGCCATTGAGAGTTTATGCGAATGCTATATTGTCCCTGGCGATCTCACTAAAAAAACTCAGAAGCTCTGGCAACATTTATAGCAATATTGCTATAATATTTTTTTTAGGTAAACCGTGCCAATAACTTCCATACTGTTTTACCAAGAGAAAAAAGGCGATGCTCCTGTGGTGAAATGGTTGAGCGAACTAAGAAGCAAAAATCCCCAAGGATTTGCCAATTGTGTAGGTCGCATTCATCAGCTTGAAGGTATGGGTCATGAACTACGCCGACCTTCAGCGGATTATCTAAGGGATGGCATTTATGAGCTTCGAGCTAAACATCGCAGTATCCAGTATCGAATTTTGTATTTTTTTAATGGCAAAAATGTTGCTGTGCTTAATCACTCAATTATTAAGAAGGGTTCGGCTGTACCAAAAAAAGAGATTGAACTGGCAATCAAGAGAAAAGAAAAGTTTGAGCAGAATCCTGAACAACATACTTATCAAGGAGGGACAATAGATGACTAAGACAACTGACGGACTAAAAATTATTGATGCCATGATTGGCGATGATCAGGAACTGCGGGAGATGTGTGAACAGGCAACGATCAATGCTCATGTTGCTCAGTTGATTTATGATGCCCGCAATTCAACAGGGTTAAGTCAGCAGAAATTAGCGGAGATGATTGGAACAACTCAATCGGTAATTTCTCGTTTAGAGGATGCAGATTACGAGGGGCATTCTCTCTCAATGTTAAGCCGTGTAGCTCAAGCTCTCAATCGCCAGGTGAAGATTGACCTTATACCCATTGATTCTAAGGTTGCATGAGCTTTTAATAATTAATCTGATTTCTTTTGTATTGCGTAAAAAGTATTTTATAATAAATGACTCGTGTAAAGGAAAGAAAAGATGAGTCTTAAAGAACAGATTGGAGAAGACATCAAAACGGCAATGAAAGCCAAGGATAAACTGCGGCTGCAAACAGTGCGGGGGATTAAAAAGGCAATCTTAGACAAAGAAGTCGAGCTACGTCCCCAAGGTCAAGACAGCCTTACCCCAGAACAAGAAATCGAATTGCTCTCCCAACAGGCAAAACAGCGCCGTGATTCGATCGAACAGTTCACCAATGCAGGGAGGGATGACTTGGCGGAAAAAGAAAGTCAGGAATTAGCAATTATTGAAACTTATCTACCCGAACAGGTTAGTGAAGAAGAAGTGGCAAGAGTTATCGATGAGTTAATCGCCTCTTCTGGTGCAACTACCATGAAAGATTTAGGCAAAGTCATGGGCCCTGCCATGAAACAACTCAAGGGTAAAGCCGACGGCAAGAAGATCCAAGAACTAGTGAAAAGTAAGCTTGGTTGAAGAATTGGCTGACCAAAAGGTGGGCGCTGCCCACCCTACCTGCTTATAAGTAAGTCAACCTAATTAATTTGACTTCTGACTTCTGTACTGACGTTCCATGGAACGTCTCTACTTCTAACTTCTGACTTCGTTAAGCTTTAGGCTTGATATAGACTAGAGCTTGTCGCCAGACTAGAGTTTGTTGATTGTAGTGATCCACCATACAGAGAGAATCTGCATCTTGCCAGATAATTTTGCCCACCACTAAATCGTCGGTAACTAGCTTTAGTTCTACTTCTTGCTTGTCTTTGATAAAGCCTTGAACTTGTCTTACGCCAGGTAGTTCGGTATTAAATTCAGTCATATTTTCAGTTCTCGTATCTATGGAGGAAAAATAAAGATGGTAATCGAGTTTAGCAAATACCAAGGATTAGGCAATGATTTTATTTTGATTGATAATCGCCATGCTGTCGAACCGATAATTACTCCCGAACAAGCGATCGCAATGTGCGATCGTCATTTTGGCATTGGGGCGGACGGGGTTATTTTTGCCCTCCCAGGTAAAGCAGCTACAGACTACACCATGAGAATTTATAATTCTGATGGTTCTGAACCAGAAATGTGTGGTAACGGTATTCGCTGTCTCGCTAAGTTTATCGCCGATCTTGAAGGCAATACTGAAGTTAATAAATCTTACCAGATTGATACTTTAGCAGGGCTAATCGTGCCGAAACTGGAAAGCAACGGAGAAGTTACGGTAGATATGGGAGAACCAGAATTATCTGCTGTTAAAATCCCCACCACCCTTGATGGCGGAGAGGGGAAAGTTATTGCCCAGCCTCTAGAAGTTGGCGATCGCTCTTGGTCAGTGACGACGGTGAGTATGGGGAATCCCCACTGTATTATATTTGTCGAAGATGTTCAGGCGATCGCCTTAGAGCAAATCGGCCCTTTATTTGAACATCATGGTGTTTTCCCTCAACGGACAAATACCGAGTTTATTGAGGTGGTCAAGCCAGATTATATCAAGATGCGGGTATGGGAAAGAGGGGCAGGAACTACCCTTGCTTGCGGGACTGGTGCTTGTGCTTCGGTGGTAGCGGGGGTATTAAACAATAAATGCGCTCGCTCCTGTACAGTAGAATTGCCTGGAGGCTGTCTCCACATCAATTGGTCAGCGATCGATAATCGAGTTTATATGACTGGCCCTGCCACTAAAGTATTTCAAGGGCAATACTGATAATTGATAATTACCTCTCCCTTAAGAGCAGAGGATTGAACGAGAGCGGATCGAGGTAAAACAAACATAAAAAATCCCACGCCTTAACCATAGAAGGGTGGGATTGAAAAATACCACAAAACACACAAAATCCAATAATCTATCAGGAACTCTGAAGCAGCTAAAAATACTTGCCTACTAGTAACTGTATTAACTAGCTGTGCTATATTTCCGCTGGTATAACCTAGTAGAATTACTTTATTTCTTATCTGCCATTATAAACACTTTTAGTTGAAAATATCTAGATCAGATATCAACTTCATCTGATGATTAAAAATGCTATTCAACTAACTTGAAAAGTGCTACTAAGTCTATTTATCAAGGGTTTAAGTGAAGTTATTCTTGATTATTTAGGTCGGTGACGACAGAGTGAGAGATATTTTGAAATGCTTATCCTGCAAGACTTTAAGCTACAAAAAAAGTTTTTCTTGATAATCCCTTAATCAGATTTTAGTTTTTTCATACCATTACCTTAACTTGATAAAGGGGGTGTGGCAATTACAATTTAAAAAGCCTAGAAATGCTTTCTGTCACACCATTCTTGTCTTATTTTTAATTAAATAAAGCAATTAGTAGTTGTTTTTACCTAATCCTCTGATCCAGTAACTACTCATCCTTTGACAGACTCATTCAAGCTACAAAAACGTAATGTTATAAATGGGCTAAAGCCTTTAATTTGTTTGATAAAAATCGTTAAACTGATATTCTTCTCCTTGACAATCTTTATCCTGATCGTTACTAATTACTTGCCGATGAGCTTTGCCAATGACCAACAGTCAGGAATCAACAATAATCAATCTCTTTTGAGCGATCCGTTGATACAACTACCCACTAAAACAACGATAAATGTAGTGTGGTTTACAGAATTTTTAGGCGATCGCCATCTGGTTAATTACGGTAAACAATTAGAACAAATAGCGATCGCCAAGACGACAAAATTAAGTAGAGTCCGCGAAGATTCTGAATCTCTGATAAATAATCTGGATAGTCCTCCAAATAAATCCCAGCGAGATATCTGGCGACATGAAGCCGTAATTAAGGGTTTAGTCCCTAGTCAGCGTGTGCCATACCGAGTAGCTAGTCATCAAGGAGAACAAGTCTCTCACAGTGATGTCTTTACCCTTGCCAGTTTACCCCCCAAAGAAGCCCCGCTGAAAATTTTGCTCACTTCAGATCACCAGCTAATGCCCATGACCACAGCTAATCTGGAGCAAGTTGTCAAAACTGTTGGTTCTGTGGATGCCGTCTTTTTTCCTGGAGATTTAGTTAACGTCCCCGATCGCGCTTCGGAGTGGTTTGATGATCGTCGAGGAGGAGCATTCTTTCCGAGTCTTCAGGGAAAAGCCAACTATCAATTTAAACGTAACGGCATCACCACCACTTATCATGGTGGCGAAATTATTCAGCATGCCCCTTTGTTTACAGCGATCGGCAATCATGAAGTAATGGGTAAAGTTTCAGGCGATCGCAGTCTGAAGCAAGAATTTGCTCAACCCCAACCTCGGAGGGTAGCGAAAGATCTGTATCAATTAGATGTGCAACAAGGTAATCTTGCCGATGATGATCTAACAAAAACGGAATGGATTAAAGACAACTCTTTTAATACAGATACCTACGAAGAAATTTTTACCCTACCCCAAAGTAATTCAGGAGGCAAAAAATATTATGCTACTACTTTCGGGGATATTAGACTAATCTCTCTCTACGTGACCAATATTTGGCGAAGCAACAGCCTTGCACCAGATATCCAGGGTAGATATCAAGAAAGTCAAAGTAGTCTTAATCGCCCTCAAGATTGGGGCTATGGACAGCATATTTTTGAAGCGATCGCCAAGGGTAGCCCGCAGTATGAATGGTTAAAGCAAGAATTAGCCAGTGAGGCTTATCGTACCGCTAAATACAAGATTGTCATGTTCCATCATCCTCCCCATACTTTAGGAGGCAACATTGTTCCCCCTTTCACCAATCCCCAACCAAGGGAAACTTACGCAAAAGATGGCAAACTAACATCGCGCCATTATGATTACCCGATTAAAGATGACTATATTATCCGCGATCTCATTCCCCTCTTAGAATCAGCAGGAGTCCAGCTAGTTTATTATGGACATTCTCATCTTTGGAATCGGTTTCAAAGTGATTCAGGGATGCACTTTCTCGAATCTTCTAACGTAGGCAATAGTTACGGCGCGCACTTGGGAGACAATAAACGGGAAATTCCCACCTATAGTCCCCAGAATTATTTGGCGATCGGCGATCCCAATGGTTTAGAGCCAATTGTGCCGAATATTGCTCCCCTGATGGATGATGCAGGACAACCGCTACCCTACCTTGCAAGTAACGACATTACTGCCTTTAGTATTTTTGATACTGCTACGGGAACAGTTAGTAGCTATCGTTATGATCTTCGCCAGCCTGATATTCCAGCGATAATGTTTGACCAGTTTAAGCTTCGGCGTAATTAACTGATATGCAGTCCGTTTAAATAATTCCAATTAAAACTCGCGCCCTAAAGGACTAGCTTCGCGTCGCAAAGACGCAGAGACGCAGAGATTTTTATGAGAAGTAATCAAGCGGACTTTATATGACATTACGCAAAACTCGCCTTTACCTTTTCCCTTTTCCCAATCTTCACAAATCAATGAGAGCATAGCTTCAGTCAAGTTCCATTGACTGCCGTAACAGTAATTTTTTTTGTGCTGCCTCATAAAGCTGTAAATCATCCTGATTAGCTTCCAGCAACCTGCGATAAGTATCTGGGTCTAAATTGTCGCGGATCGAGTCTAATTTTTCGGCGAAGGAGAGGTTGCGCTCAGATGTAATATTTTCATGAACAGACATTAACTCAAAAGCAGGATAATACTGAGCGATCGCTTGTCGATAAAACTGCATGGATAAATCAAATTGAGCCACCAGACCAACTGTAGGCAATAAGTCTAAACCGTTTAAGGCTCGTTCTAATTCGGTCGTGTTTGGTTGGGAATTCAACCGAGAAAATCGATAAGTCTGAAAATTACGACAGGATCGATTATGGGGTTGATCTAGTTGGTAATTAAGATAGCCAGCAAAATCTTGCTCTTGGGCTAGTTTAATACTGGAATTAAGAACTCTTCGATGTTTGCGTTCAAATTTATATACCGACCAAAGACGAGGGATGGGATGGCGCAAGAAAACAATGGGAAGCAAGACAATATTATCTAGAATCGGTAAGGGAAAAAGTGCCGTGTGGGAAGAAAAAGCAGAAACATTTGGCTGCTTTAGCAGCCAATCTTTAACTAACTGAGAATTTGAGTGCTGACTACTTCTCGGAAATTCAATCTTGCTCCAGGTAGAGCCAAAATTATGTTCTAAAATAACATCGACGGAAGTTCCTGCATTTTTAAAAAAGTGGTAGTGTGCCACAATCACTTTCTGCACTTTCTTTGCAGGACATGGATTAATTACGGAAGAAGACTGACTAATCGTACTGTTCATGAAAAATTAGCATACAAGATCTGTATCTGTCGTTGACACATCATGAACCAACTTTCCCCTAATCGCCAAGACTTTTTGAGGCTTTGATAATCAATCAAGTAATTTGCCAGATATATTTAGAACAGACCATAGCAATGCTAATGCCCAGGCTCAATCCTACTAATACTTGAAAGGGAGTGTGTCCCAATAACTCTTTTAATCGTTCTTCATTGAGATTGTGTTTCTCTTGAAATAGCTCATCAATTAACTGATTAAGTATTTTTGCTTGTTTTCCTGCGGCCTGACGTACCCCAGCGGCATCGTACATCACAATGATGGCAAACAGACAGGCGATCGCAAATTCACTACCAGTCCAGCCCTTAATTAGACCAACGCTAGTAGCCAAAGCACCGACTAAGGCGGAGTGGGCGCTGGGCATTCCTCCAGGGGAAAGCAAATAACCCACGTTGAGTTTACGGTTTCTAATTAAGTCAATCGCTAACTTTAGTCCCTGAGCGGTGATGCAGGCAATGAGTGCAACTATCAATATCTGGTTGTGTAAGATATCAGCAACGTCCTGCATGGTTGGTTTTCCTTGCCCTAAGAGTATTGTGTAAACAGATTTGTGGATGTGATTTAAGATCTAATTAGCGATCGCGAGTGACGATATAGTTAGCAACGGCTCTTAATGGCTCCGCTTTGACTCCATAGGTGGTTAGTTGAGCGATCGCATTATCCACCAATTCCTTTGCCTTGAGTCGAGATTTTTCTAAGCCCCATAAACTAGGATAAGTAGCTTTTTGCGCTTGCAAGTCTTTTCCTGCGGTTTTGCCTAACTGTTCGTCAGTGGCGGTAATATCTAAAATATCATCAATTATCTGAAAAGCTAGACCAATATTTTGGGCGTACTGAGATAGTCGTGTAATATCTTCTGGGTTGGCATTGGCGATAATTGCCCCACACACCACGGAAGCTTCTAATAATGCCCCTGTTTTGTGAGTATGGATAAAGCTGAGGGTTTCGGCGGTAATATCAGACTTTCCTTCTGATTCTAAATCTAGGACTTGTCCCCCCACTAGACCCGCTGCGCCAACGGTGCGACCCAAAGAAGCCACTACTCGAATGATGTTTTCGGGGGCGACATTCTTAGTTTGGGTCGCAACATATTCAAAGGCATAGGCTAATAAACCATCTCCCGCCAAAATGGCAATATCTTCGCCATACACCTTATGATTGGTGGGTTGACCACGGCGGAAATCATCATTGTCCATCGCTGGGAGGTCATCATGGATCAAGGACATGGTATGAATCATTTCCAAGGCACAAGCAGTAGGCATCGCCATTGCTTCTGTCCCCCCCATCAAGTCACAGGTTGCCAAGCACAAAATTGGACGTAGCCTTTTACCCCCGGCCAGCAAAGAATAGCGCATCGCTTCGTAGATTTTTTCGGGTCTGGCGATCGCAATCGACTGGTCTAATGCTTGTTCAACTAAGAGCTGCTGCTGTTGTAAGTAGCTGCTTAAGTCAAATATAGCAGGGGTTTCTGGCTCAGTTAGTTTTTTGTTGGCTTGTACCATGTAGCAGTCAAATATACTGAATTAATTTACGGTTTATTATCTCTTGCTTGGGTATTTTAACCAAATTTGTCTAAGCCTCGTTCATCCCTGTTGAGTTTTGTTGAGTACTATTTTTTGGGTTTGGATCTCCAAAATATTTCCTTCACAGTCTGCCAAATATAGTACAAGTCTTTTGAGAGGGAACAAGTTTCCAGATATTCCAAGTTAATTCGTACTTTATCGGGAAAAATCACCTTGTTTTTGTATTCAAGGGGGTCACTTACCTGAGCCATGATTTCAGCTTCGTTTTTGTAAATCAGGGTGGCAGGGCCAGTAATTCCCGGTCGCAAATAGAGCAATCTCGCCTCATTGCCTTGCAACTTATCTGCATACCCAGGAACGTCAGGTCTGGGGCCAATTAAACTCATATCACCCACCAGTACATTCCAAAACTGAGGTAGTTCGTCTAACTTCCACTTTCGTAAGTAGACCCCAAGGGGAGTAACTCTAGTATCCCTAGCGATGGTGATTACACTATCTTCTTCTGAGCGAATAACCATCGTTCTAAACTTTTTGATGTAGAAAATCTTTCCATACCTGCCAACCCTTTTTTGAGTAAAAAAGATCGGAAGTCCTGATGTCAAACAAATTGACAAGGCAATTAGGCTAAGGGGTAAAACTAACAGGAGCAAGGCTAGAAATGCTACTATTACGTCAAACAAGCGTTTGCCAAATCGTAAGTATAAACGTCTATCCAGATTTTGAATTGCTGGATGATTGTTTTTTTTATAATGGTTGTCGGTCACTGTATATTGTTTTTTAAATTATTTAGTTTATTAAAAGGCTACGAAATAGTTGTGGCCTAGCAATACAAAGCTTGGTTGTACAAATTTTGATGAAGTTTTAAAATATTTTTTAGGTCGTAAATAGACATATGTTCATGCCCTTTCTGTCCCATCATTTGGGATTTTTGAGGATTATCTAAGATCCAGTTCATGGCGGCGGCAATGCCTTGAATGTCTCCTACGGTCACTAGTAAACCGCGATCTTCTGCGAGCAAGTCTCTAATTCCTCGAATATTCGTACCAATTACAGGAGTCTCCAGACAAAAAGACTCCATAATACTTCTAGGAAGCCCTTCTCGTTCTGAAACTAGTAAAGTAGCAACGGACGCGCAGATCAAAGTGGGAATATCTTGGCGATAACCTAGTAAATGAACTTGTTTTTCGACTCCCAGTTCAATGGCTAATTCTCTGGTTGCATCCATCAATGGTCTTGGCCCAAATCCAGCAATAACTAAGTGAATGTCTGGTTGTCCCAAATGAGCTAATGCCCTTACCATGTCTCGATGACGTTTATTGAGGGTAAATTCTGCTATTGCTAAGAAGATCTTGCTGTTCGGTGCTAATTTTAGTTCTTGACGCAACTGTAAGATATCTGCTTCGTCTACGTTGTGGCGATTATAGTAGTTAGGTTCAACCCCTATTCCTGGCATATAAACAATTTTTCTGCTTGGAACCAGTCGAAAGCGCTTTGCTGAACGCTCATCGTCACGATTGATTACTACTAAAAAGTCTGTCCAAATACCTCCGAGTTTTTCTAAGCCTAAAAAGATAGCATTTTTTAGCGGATTGCCATCTGAATGGAAGTGAAAACCATGAGCAGTATAAATTACTTTTGTTTTGTTTTGTTTTCTTAAACTTTTGAGAGCATATCTAGTAATTAAGGCAGCGATGGGGGTGTGGACGTGGACTATATCATATTGTTCTTTCGCCACAACTGCTCGCAGGGTTTGAGGGGCAAGAAAGAGATTTTTTAAGTCTAGAGGATTGCGGGAAAATTCAATATCCCAAACTTGATCAAAAGTATTGATACATCGAGGACAAGCTGAAATCTTGGAAGCCATTGCATCTACTTGCCAGCCTTGACTACGAAAGTAATCGGCAAAGGGAAACAGAAAGTCTCTAAAAACACTTGAGACGGTAGCAACCATTAGAATCTTGGGCATAATTCTTTTTTGACTTATTTATTAAATTAAAATAATAAAAATTATCACCAAATTTTAATCAAATTCTCATCAAAGAACGTTGATAACATGTTCAATTATTCAAAATTTGAAAATTAGGAAACACTTTTGAAGTAATTTAAAAATTAAGCTACAAAATAATCTACAAATCTTTCTGCTAGCATTGAATCGATAAAATACCTAGCGATCGCCATCTGTTTATGTTCATCAACCAAAATTACAGGACGATACAAGCCACCTTATGAATTCAGGGGACACGTCCTTACCTTCTGGATTCGGTGAATTAAATAAAATCTGTAATGGATGAGGCGATCGGGTAATAATATACAGATGAGAAGATGCAGCACACCCTTAACTAAATTCACTTCGTTGAAACTGTGACAGAAGCAAAAAGCTACGAACGACATGAACGCCTGAATTCGATTCAGGCGACGCGTTCTTATAAAGATACCGTAAACTTGCCCCAAACTGACTTTAATATGCGGGCTAATGCCGTACAGCGCGAACCAGAATTCCAGCAATTTTGGGCGGAAAATCAAATTTACGAGCAACTGTCACAAAACAATATTAAGGACTCGTTTATTCTTCATGATGGTCCTCCCTATGCCAACGGATCGCTCCATATGGGTCATGCCTTGAATAAAGTTCTCAAGGACATCATCAACAAATACAAACTATTGCAAGGACACAAGATAGACTATATCCCTGGTTGGGATTGTCATGGACTACCCATTGAATTAAAAGTCTTGCAAAAGATGAAATCCAAAGAGCGACAAGAATTAACCCCTCTTAAGCTACGTCAAAAAGCGAAAGAATTTGCGATCGCTGCTCAACAAGAACAATGTGCCAGCTTTAAGCGTTATGGGATCTGGGGAGATTGGTCACATCCCTACCTCACCCTTGCTCCTGAATACGAAGCAGCGCAGATTGATGTTTTTGGTCAAATGGTCTTAAAAGGGCATATCTATCGCGGCTTAAAGCCCGTTAATTGGAGTCCTAGTTCTCGTACAGCACTAGCTGAGGCGGAATTGGAATACCCTGAAGGGCATACTTCTCCGAGTATTTATGTGGCTTTTCCCGTTACCCAGTTAGGTGAAGGTGCAGCGGAATTAACGCCCTATTTACCTAACTTGAAAGTAGCAATCTGGACTACTACCCCTTGGACTATTCCTGGTAATTTAGCGGTGGCGGTTAATGGTGAATTAGAATATGCCGTTGCCGAAACTAGTGATAGGCAATATTTAGTTGTTGCCAAAGATTTGGTAGAAAGATTGTCGTCAACTCTTGCTATGGGGTTGACGGTAAAAACTACTTTATCAGGTAAAGATTTAGAAAATACTGTTTACCGTCATCCTTTATTTGATCGCGAGAGTAAAGTTGTTATCGGCGGAGACTATATCACCACGGAATCTGGTACAGGACTTGTTCATACTGCCCCTGGACATGGGCAGGAAGACTATATCACAGGGCAAAAATACGGTTTGCCAATTCTCTCTCCCGTAGATGATGGGGGGAAGTTTACCGAGGAAGCAGGTAAGTTTGCGGGGTTACAGGTAGTAGCAAAAAGTAACGAAAAAGTTAGCGAAGGTAATCAGGCAATTATTGATGCACTCCAAGAATCAGGGGCGTTACTCAAACATGAAGAATATGCCCACAAATACCCTTATGACTGGCGCACAGGTAAACCGACGATCTTTCGCGCTACGGAACAGTGGTTTGCCTCAGTAGCAGGCTTCCGCGATGAAGCACTAAAAGCGATCGCCGAAGTTACTTGGATTCCCCCCCAGGGAGAAAAACGGATTACGCCGATGGTCAGCGATCGCTCTGACTGGTGTATTTCTCGTCAGCGTAGTTGGGGTGTGCCGATTCCCGTATTTTATGATGAGGAAACCAATGAGGTTTTATTAACGGAAGAAACCATCAATCATGTGAAGGGGATCATTGCCGAACAAGGTTCTGATGCTTGGTGGGAACTATCCGTAGCGGAATTGCTACCTGAGTCTTATCGCCAGAATGGACGTACCTATCGCAAAGGTACTGATACGATGGATGTCTGGTTCGATTCAGGTTCATCTTGGGCGGCGGTAGCTAAAGGCAGAAACTTAAAATATCCTGTGGATATGTACCTTGAAGGTTCGGATCAACATCGGGGATGGTTTCAATCTAGTCTACTTACTAGCATCGCTACTAACGGCATTGCACCCTATAAAACAGTTTTGACTCACGGTTATGTAGTCGATCAACATGGCATCAAAATGAGTAAGTCGAAGGGTAATGGTATCCCTCCTGAGTTGATCATTGAAGGAGGAAACATCAAACTCAAAGACTCTAAAACAGGAAAAGAAGCAGCGGTAAAATTCGATCCTAATGGTGCGGATGTGTTGCGTCTTTGGATATCTTCCGTTGATTATTCCTCAGATATCTGTATTGGGAAAGAGGTTCTCAAGCAAACTTCAGACATATACCGTAAGGTACGTAATACTGCTCGTTTCTTACTGGGGAACTTACACGATTTCGATCCTAGTAAAGATGTTGTAGCTTATGGCGACTTACCAGAGTTAGACAAGTATATGCTGCATCGCATGATGGAGGTGTTTACTGAAGTTACCGACGCTTATGAAAACTATCAATTCTTCCGCTTCTTTCAAGCGATCCAGAACTTTTGTGTCGTTGATTTATCTAACTTCTATTTAGATATTGCCAAAGACAGACTGTATATCAGTAGTCTAGATTCTTTCCGTCGTCGTAGCTGTCAGACAGTACTCGCCATAGCCATCGAAAATATTGCTAAAGCGATCGCTCCTGTGTTATGTCACATGGCAGAGGATATCTGGCAAGCTATTCCCTATGAAACTGGTTATCAATCTGTATTCCAAGCTGGTTGGGTAGAAATTAAAAATGAATGGAAAAAGCCTGAGTTAAATGAATACTGGAGTCAGATTCGTGAGATCAGAGATATAGTAAATCAATTTATGGAACAAGCTAGAAGAGACAAAACAATTGGTTCTTCTCTAGATGCAAAAATAACAATGTTCGTCGAAAATGCAGAATTAAAAAATAAACTTGTTTCAATCAATCCTACCGATTCTGTTAATCCAAAATCAGTAGATGAATTGCGTTATTATTTTCTGGCATCTCAAATACAGTTTGTTGAGAAGTGGGGTGAAATTGACCACATAGGATATTTAACACCATTCGGTCGTGTTTCATTAGAGATTTCAAAAGCCGATGGTAAAAAATGCGATCGCTGTTGGAATTATTCTCTGTCTGTGGGTAATTTCGCTGATGATCCGACTATTTGCGATCGCTGCAATGCTGCATTAAAGAGCGAATTTTAATTCTTGAAAATTGCGAGGATAAATATTTTTTAGCGATCGCCCGCTTTGATCGAACAACTGGTACAATGGCGATCGCCGATCTTGGAACAAGCTGTTATCATAGCGAACCGATTTTATTTAGTCTTTAGTTTAGTAATGTAATGTCCTCAGAATTATGTCTCTGTGAAAGCAAAAAGCCATATCAATACTGTTGCGGAATGTATTTATCAGGCAAGAAACAGCCAGAGACGGCAGAGAAATTAATGCGATCGCGTTACACGGCTTTTCATCAAGGTAATGTAGATTATCTCATTACCACCCTTCATCCAAACCAAAGAAAGCCTGATGACCAACAAGAGTTAGCTAAAAGTATTAGCGATACGCAGTGGCTGGGTTTGAAAATTATTGATACTCACCAGGGTAAGAAAAAGGATACCAAAGGCATCGTCGAGTTTGAAGCGGTTTATCACTTAAACAAACCTGGACAACTTCACGAACGATCTCGCTTTGTCCAAACCCAGGGAAAATGGTTTTATGTTGATGGGGATATCCTCCCAGGGACAATACCCAAACCCAAAGAACCTTGTTGGTGCAAAAATGGCATGCAATACAAACAATGTCATGGAATTTAACCAAAGATCGGCAAAAATAGTTGCAATATTTAACAAGGAATATAGAAGTGTAACGTAACGATGGTTTAACTTATACAAGCCTATCCAAGAGGATCGTAATTCGCTTTAATGCAGATATGAGTCTTTTGGCAACAGCATAGATCGCCAGAACAAGATTCTTGTGCCTAAAACAATATAATATCGTGAGCCTAAAGCGATGAATGAGCCACCAAAGCGAGATATCTTACTGGTAGAGCTAGAGAGAGAACGTTCCGTACGGCGGACTGCCAGCTTGTTGTATGCCAAGCGATCGCGTATTAGAGATGAATTAGATCGTTTAATTAGTTATCTCTCCCTGCTCGTCTCCATACCCCATCGAACCCCAGACGATCCTCAACCAGAATCAGATATTTTAATTGAAGCAGCTAGAAGAATCGACGATCCCGTGTTTACTGATTTAATCATTCAAATGATTCGAGAACGCCAGATATAGATAATTGCGACTAGTCAAGGCGATCGCTTGTCAATCAAACATTAATATAATTAGCGATCGCTTTAGTTCGCTATGAATGTTGAACTCACAAGCTTAAAGCTTCCGATAAAGTGGAGCCGAGCAGAGTCGAACTGCTGTCCAAATCAGCTATTCACTTGTCCATTCGTTCACAGGTTTAGCTCTTTTTACCCTTGGAGCGGGGGTCATCAATTGTCCCTGATGGCAGGATTCTTTGATAAAGTCTTTTCTGAGTAATCTACCAAAGAAAATCATTCAGAGCATCCGTTGGGGTTTTGTCTCTAATCCTTAACGGAGTCAAACTAGAGACGAGCAAATCTGAAGAGTTCTTCTAGATTTAGGCAGCTACTGCCTGACGCTCAAATTTTACGATGTTATTTGCATCTATATTTAGTTTGAGTCTGATTAACGAGATGGTACTCACTCTCGACCTGAATCACGGATTAGCTTTTACTAACCTGTCGAAACCTTTACGGCCCCATGTTTTCTAAAAGCTGCTAGCTCATAGCTCATAGCTTCTAGCTTTTGAAGAGCGCAGTTGATAACTGGTCTTCACATAAACATTCTAACTAATTTCAATTGGAATAGCTAGAACCCAGAAAAACGCTCAAACGTTACAAAACATTGAGTTGCATAGTAGCTAGTGCTTTGAAGGCGGCATTCATTTTACACTAGTAGATCATACCTAATCTTGATAACTAATTTTTAAGCTCAAAGATATCTTGATTGGTGTTTTGCCCTATGAAACTGCCAACTTAATATCAGAAATTTTATGTTCCCCATCAATCGTCCCCGTCGTTTGCGCCAGAATCCCCAACTACGCCGTATGGTGCAGGAAACTTTAGTGACGGCTAATGATTTGATTTATCCTCTATTTGCCGTACCAGGAACATCTGTCGCTAAGGAAGTTAAATCGATGCCTGGGGTTTACCAGCTTTCGGTAGACAAAATTGTGGAGGAAGCTAAAGAAGTATACGGACTTGGTATCCCTGCGGTAATTCTGTTTGGCATTCCTGAAGATAAGGATCTCGAAGCTACGGGTGCATGGCATGATTGCGGGATTGTCCAAAAAGCTGCCACTGCCATCAAAGAAGCTGTCCCAGATTTGGTAGTTATTGCGGATACTTGTCTTTGTGAATACACTCCCCACGGTCATTGTGGCTATTTAGAAACAGGCGATCTTACTGGCAGAGTACTCAACGATCCCACCCTCGAATTACTCAAGAAAACTGCCGTATCTCAAGCCCAGGCGGGGGCGGATATTATTGCCCCTTCGGGGATGATGGATGGTTTTGTCAGGGCAATTAGAACAGGACTTGATGAGGCTGGTTTTCAAGATACCCCCATTCTTTCCTATGCTGCTAAATACGCCTCGGCTTATTATGGTCCTTTTCGTGATGCAGCGGATTCTGCCCCTAGTTTTGGCGATCGCCGTACTTACCAAATGAACCCCGCCAATGGTATTGAAGCTCTCAAGGAAATTGAATTAGACATTGCTGAGGGGGCGGATATGTTGATGGTGAAACCCGCCTTGTCTTATATGGATATTATCTGGCGGGTTAAAGAGGCGACTAATTTACCTGTAGCTGCTTACAATGTCTCTGGGGAATATTCGATGGTTAAGGCGGCAGCCTTGAATGGTTGGATCGATGAGAAAAAAGTAACCTTAGAAACCTTAACTAGCTTTAAACGAGCTGGAGCGGATCTGATCTTGACTTACCATGCCAAGGACGCGGTAAGGTGGTTAGCTGAATAGACTCTAGTAAGTGCGATCGCGAACACAGCAAAATTCCCTAGGAGACGAGCTATACTAAATCAAGTATTGAAAAACAGCCTCTCTCTTCAGAAGCAAGGAACAATGAATATTTAAGCCACAGCTATTAACCAATATAACCATTAATGGCTGTTTGATTCCGCGAGTCTATTTTTAATGCCAAAGACAAGACAAATAGTTAGTATCCCTGGAATAAAATTCGGTCATCACCAATGTCAGTATGGGTGATCTCTAGTCCTGTGCAGGAGGGGATATATCTTATCATTAGTTAACAATTGGCATTATAATAAGCATCGTTGCCATCAGAAATTAGATTGGCTACATAACGTTTAACAGACGATTGGAATCTAAACCTGCAAGTAGGTTGGATCTGCAACAATCAATGACCTCACCACATAGCATTTAAACGAGCATCTGCAACGATGATTGCCCTTTGGTAAACTCCGCGGACGTGAGGTCAAGTATTAATCATAAAATATAGACAAAAATGAAAGACCTTTCTCGATATCGGAACATAGGCATCTTTGCCCACGTGGATGCTGGCAAAACAACCACCACAGAGAGAATCCTCAAACTTACTGGTAAAAGTCACAAGATCGGTGAAGTACATGATGGAGAAGCCACGACTGACTTCATGGATCAGGAAAAAGAACGGGGGATTACAATTCAGTCTGCCGCCACTAGCTGTTTTTGGAAAGAACACCAGCTAAATATCATTGACACTCCTGGTCACGTCGACTTTACCATTGAAGTTTACCGTTCTCTCAAGGTTCTTGATGGTGGAATTGGTGTGTTCTGTGGTTCGGGTGGGGTTGAACCTCAATCTGAAACTAACTGGCGCTACGCTAATGATTCTAAAGTAGCACGGGTAATCTACGTTAACAAGCTAGACCGTACTGGGGCAGATTTCTTTAGTGTCTGCAAACAAGTTAAGGAAATTCTGGCAGCGACTCCTTTGATCATGGTCTTGCCCATTGGGATCGAAACTGAATTTAAGGGAGTAGTTGATCTCTTAACCCGTAAAGCTTGGATCTGGGATGAATCTGGTGATCCTGATAATTATGAAATTCAGGATGTTCCTGCGGATATGGCTGACGACGTGGAAACTTACCGCGAACAACTCATTGAGATTGCGGTGGAACAAGACGATGCTTTGATGGAGAAATACCTTGAGGGTGAAGAACTCTCCATCGATGAAATCAAGGGCTGTATCCGTAAAGGTACTCGCGACTTGGCTTTCTTCCCTACTTACTGTGGTTCTTCCTTTAAAAATAAAGGAGTGCAGTTAGTCTTGGATGCGGTAGTGGACTACCTGCCGAACCCCACCGAAGTTACTCCTCAACCTGAAGTTGACTTGGATGGTAATGAAACTGGTAAATTTGCGATCGTTGACCCTGAAGGGTCTTTCCGCGCTTTGGCATTCAAAATTATGGATGACCGCTATGGTGCTTTGACCTTTACGCGGATTTACTCAGGTACTTTAAATAAAGGCGAATCTGTCTTAAACACGGCTACAGGTAAAACTGAGCGAGTCGGACGGATGGTAGAAATGCACGCGGACTCCCGTGAAGAAATTGACACTGCTCAGGCAGGAGATATCATTGCCATTGTTGGCTTGAAAAGCATCCAGACGGGACATACTCTCTGCGATCCTAAAAATCCTGCAACTCTTGAGCCGATGGTCTTCCCTGATCCCGTAATTTCCATCTCCGTAACTCCCAAAAATAAAGGTGCTTCTGAAAAGCTGGGCATGGCATTGGGTAAAATGGTTCAAGAAGACCCGTCTTTTTATGTGGAAACTGACCAGGAAAGCGGAGAGGTAATTATCAAAGGGATGGGTGAACTTCACCTCGACATTAAGGTAGATATTCTCAAGCGTACTCACGGTGTAGAGGTGGAAGTAGGTAAGCCTCAAGTAGCTTATCGCGAGTCTATTACTAAAGCGATTACTGATAGCTATACCCATAAGAAACAGTCTGGTGGTTCTGGTCAGTTTGGTAAAATTGACTACATTATCGAACCTGGGGAACCTGGTTCAGGCTTTGAGTTTCAGTCCAAAGTTACTGGTGGTAACGTTCCTCGTGAATTCTGGCCCGCTGTAGAAAAAGGTTTTGCTAATAGCATTGAAAAAGGTGTCTTGGCAGGATTCCCCTGTGTGGATTTAAAAATCACCCTCACCGATGGTTCTTTCCACCCTGTGGATTCAAGTGCGATCGCTTTTGAAATTGCCGCTAAGTCTGGTTATCGTCAAACCCTACCCAAAGCTGCTCCCCAAATTCTGGAGCCAATTATGAACGTGGACGTATTTACTCCTGACGATCATATGGGGGATGTCATTGGGGATTTAAACCGTCGTCGAGGCATGATTAAATCCCAAAACTCAACCCCAATGGGTGTGCGGATCAAAGCTGATGTGCCGTTGAGTGAGATGTTTGGTTATATCGGTGACTTGCGTACCATGACTTCTGGTCGTGGTCAGTTTTCGATGGAGTTCAATTTCTATTCACCATGTCCGAAAAATGTGGCAGAAGAAGTTATTGCTGAAGCCAAAGAACGTCAAGCGGCTAAGTAACCTCAGTTCGGGTTAAGACAGTTAAAGGTTGGGGTAAGCTCTAAGCCTTAAGCTCTAAGCTTTTTAGCTTATCCCTAACTCACGTTAAGTAGTTTAAAACTATAAGTTGTGAAGTCTTGTCTCGCCCAGTAATAACTACCAGGCGAGATTTTTTTATACCAAATTAAACGGTATTTATTGCAGGGAGATACAACATTACGCCAGACGGTTAGGAAATTGCCGAAGCCTGAAACTATACTTGCAGTTGACTACATGCGGACGATGCGAAGCGAGTCCTAAAGGATAAGCGAAGCAGCGCGGTCTTGGGGAGCCAGTCCGTTGCGGGGGTTCCCCCCGTTGTAGGAACTGGCGTGGTCTCCCCAAGTTGAGCGACTGCTTCAAGAAGCTACGCAAATGTGACCGAAGGGAATCCTTTAGGGCTTTAGTACAAGTCCTTTGTGACTTCTAACTTCTGACTTCTGACTTAACTTTAGCGATGGTCGAAGATGTTCTGATATTGCAATATATCTAGGGCGACAAATACTGGGATTACCTGAAAACACTGCTGTGCTAGTTGCTCTCTCCCCTCTCGGCGCAACATTTCTGTTAACTTATCCTTGGCATCCAGTAGATATCGGACATCGTTGGCTGCATAGTCATACTGTTCGCGAGAAAGGCTTTCTAAGTTGCCCCAATCTGAACTAGTAAAGGTTTTATCTAAATCGACTCCAGCTAATTCAGCAATTAAACTTTTCAGTCCATGACTAGAAGTGTAAGTCCGAGCTAGTTTACTGGCGATCTTGGTACAAAATATGGGTGCGGTTTCAATGCCAAAGGTGACGTTAAACTGCGCCACATCAAAACGAGCATAGTGAAAAACTTTGGTCACATCCCAGGAAGTAAGTAGCTTCTGGAGATTGGGCGCGGCGGTTTGTCCCTTGGCAATCCGCACGGCACTGACAAATCCTTGATTATCGCAGATCTGCACCAAACATAAGCGATCGCGTCCCAAAACCAAGCCCATCGTCTCGGTATCCACTGCCACTGCTTCCCCTGACAGATAGCGAGCTAAACTGGCAGTATCTAAGTCTTCATCAAAAACTTGAACGTTCTCTAAAACCATCTTGTCAATTTAATTTTTCCT
>Ga0114940_10000306_pt1 | contig 26053 bp, 27 predicted proteins | sample ColdCreekSource_FD_87195 | JGI IMG/M metagenome (GOLD analysis project Ga0114940, IMG submission 87195) | Groundwater microbial communities from Cold Creek, Nevada to study Microbial Dark Matter (Phase II) - Cold Creek Source | ecosystem: Environmental > Aquatic > Deep subsurface > Groundwater ... | reverse complement strand
TGCTCGATCAGGCGCGCGCACCGCTGATTGCCCGCTTCGATGCAGACGACATCTGCGCGCCGCAGCGGCTCGGACGGCAGAAGATCTGGCTCGACGCGCATCCGGCGCACGGCCTGGTCGGGAGTGAGACACGCTATATCGATGCGGAAGGCCGCCCCGGCTCGATCCCCGAGATCGACCGCCCGCACGAGCATCTCGAGATCCTCGCCAACTTCGAATCCGGACCCAACCTGTGCCATCCGGCGGTGATGTACCGGCGCCGGATCGTGACTTCGCTCGGCGGCTATCGCGCCGCCTACCGCCACGCCGAAGACATCGATCTGTGGCTGCGGATGAGCGAAGTGACGATGCTTGCCAACCTGCCTGAGCAATTGCTCGACTACCGCGTCACGCCCGAGCAAGTCAGCTCGCGTCATGTGGTAACTCAGGCCGTTAACGCTGCGGTGGCCTGGCTGGCACACAGCGAACGTACTGCAGGACGGCCCGATCCGACGGCAAACTGCACTGCGATGCCGCCGCTCGACCAGCTCGGCGAGTTGTTCGGACCGGGTGCGGCCGAATACGTCCGGCGCCGGGTGTTCGACCGGGTTCAATACAATCCTGAGGTACTAGCTGACGAAGGCTGGGAAATCCTGCTGCGCCATGCCGCCGAGAATGGCAGCGATCCGCGACTGTGGCGCACCGCCGCCCGCTTGCTGCGCGCAGGCCAGCCCCGCAAGGCCGGGCGGGTTGCCGCTGCGCTGGTGGGGCTGGCGGCATGACCATGATGTCGGTCCGCACAGCCGCAGCCTGGGCGATCACCTCGCAATATGCCTCGTTCGCGATCCAGTTCGTCACCAGTGTCGTGCTGGCGCGGTGGTTCATCACCCCGGCCGACCTGGGCCTGTTCTCGATTGCCTTCGCCGCGATCTCGCTGATCTCGTTCCTGCAGGACTTCGGGATCACCCGCTATATCAACGGTGAGCGCGAGCTGACCCCGGACAAGATCCAGACTGCATTCTCGGTCTCGGCTGCGTTTGCCTTTGCGGTTGCCGTTGCTGCGGTGATTTCGGCCTGGCCGGTCGCGTGGTTCTATGGTGATCCGCGGCTGTTGCCGATATGCCTGGTCATCGCGGCGTCCTATCTGATGATCCCGTTTGCCGTGGTTCCTCAGGCGCTGTGCCAGCGGCGGATGGACTATCGTTCCAACACCATGATCGAGGTCGGCTCGGCCGTGGCCAATGCTGCCGTCGCGATTGCGCTGGCGCTGCGCGGGCACGGCGCGCTCGCGCTGGCCTGGGGTGCCTTCGCGCAGCAGTTCGCGCGGATGGCGGTCGGCCAGTGGCGCGCGGGCGGAATGCTGCCGTGGCCGCCGCGCTTTTCCCAAGCGGAATCGATCGTCGAGATCGGGCGGACCAGCAGCATCCTTTCGGTCTGCTGGTCGATCATTACCCGCGCACCCGAACTGGTGATCGGCCGAATCCTCGGCAATGTCGCAGTCGGGCTGTTCTCGCGCGCATCGGGCCTGGCGATCCAGCTGCGCCTGCTGGTTGCAGGAGCTGTTACGGGCGTGTTTTATCCGGCGTTCCGCGCGGTGCGCGACCGGGGCGAGCCGCTGGGGCCGCCCTATATCCGCGTCGTCGCCGCCTACACCGGGATCGCGTGGCCGGCGATGGCGGGGATCGCGGCACTCGCCTGGCCGCTGATCGACATTCTCTATGGCGAGCGCTGGCTGGCCGCCGCGCCGTTGCTGCTGTGGATCGCGCTGGCGCAGCTTTGCTATGTGGCGGTCCCGCTCAACGGTGACTTGCCGATCCTGCTTGACCGGATGCCGGGTTTGATCCGCCGCAACATGATCGACACCGCAGTCTCGGTCGGGCTGCTCGCGCTAGCTGCGCCGTTCGGGCTGCTCTGGGTCGCCGTGTCGCGGTTTGCCCATGGACTTCTCTGGATCGCACTGTTCATGCCGTTCATGCGCTCGATGCTGCACTTCAGCTGGGGCGATCTCGCCAAGGTCTGGGGCAAGAGTGCGCTGGCGACGCTGGCGGCAGTTACTCCGGTACTCGCCTCCTACGCGCTGTGGCACGGGCCGCAGCAGGCCAACATTGGTCAGGTCGTCGGCGGTGCGTTGGCCGGGATCGCGCTGTGGTACGCCACCTTGATCGCGACACATCATCCGCTGCACAGCGAACTGGTCGGTATTGTCGCCGATCTGCGCAAGGCAGTCTTTGGACAGCGAAGCGCGGCATCCGGCCAATAGCTGCCGCCATCCGACAAGCGCCATGGCGCATCCTGCAATAGAGGCGTATCCTCCCCGGCGGAGAGGAGAGGTTTGATGCCTTTCACCGGATATGCGCTCACCTTGCTGCCGCTGCTTGCAGCCTACCCCGTCTCGCTCGGTCAGGACGCCGCCAACCAGGCGTCCGAGGTCGACGTCGTTGCCATCGCGACCGACCGCGACAAACGGATGACGGTGCCGGTCACGGTGCTTGAGAAGGGCCCGTTCAACTTCCTGATCGACACCGGATCGCAGAACACTGTGCTCAGTCGCTCGCTCGCGGACAAGCTCGCGCTGGTCTCCAGTGCCAAAGCCCGCCTGATCGGCATTGCCGGCACACAGATTGTCGACACGGTCGAGGTCGACCAGATCGATCTTGGTCGGCGTAGCTATTATGGCCTGCTCGCCCCGCTGCTCGATGCCTCGCACATCGGCGCAGACGGGATCCTCGGGCTCGACAGCTTGCAAGGCCAGCGCGTGCTGATCGACTTCCGCAAAAGCGCGATGACGATTGGGGACGCAAAGTCGCTCGGCGGCAATCGCGGGTTCGAGATCGTGATCACGGCGCGGCGGCGTTCTGGCCAGTTGATCATGACCGATGCTGTGATCGATGGGGTCAAAGTTGACGTGGTGATCGATACCGGGGCGGAAACCTCGATCGGCAACCTGCCGCTGCAACGTGCACTTTCGCGTCGGCGCAGCGCCGAGACGACAATCCTTTACAGCGTGACCGGCCACACCATGGAAGCCAATGTCGGCTTTGCCCGCGCGCTGGAGATTGACGACATCGCAATGAACAACGTGCTGATCGCCTATGCCGATTCGCCCGCATTTGCCGCGCTCAAGCTCGCTGATAAACCGGCACTGCTGTTGGGTATGCGCGACCTCAGGAGTTTTGACCGGGTGGCGATCGATTTCAGCACTCGCCGCATCCTGTTCGACGTGCCCGCCAGCGGCCTCTACTGGAACCGCGCGCTCTAGCTGGTTTGTGATTGTCGGCGGCGTTCCCTACATGGGAGCCGATGCCGCCAGAAACGCCTCCCCCGGTTCGTGAAACCCGCCACGACGGTTGGGGAACGCTGCGCCGGTTCCTGCCGTACCTGTGGCCCGCTGACCGGCCCGCGCTGCGCCGATCGATCGTGATCGCGGTGATGCTGGTGCTGTTGAGCAAAGCGGTCACCCTCGCCCTGCCGTTCGCCTACAAGCGTGCGATCGATGCGATGGGCATGACCGGCGGCGCGGGGCTCCAGATCGCGCTGGCCTTCGTGCTTGCCTTTGCGCTCGGGCGGTTCACCAGCGTGATCTTCGATAACCTGCGCAATATCGTGTTCGAACGCGTCGGGCAGGAAGCCACCCGCAAGCTTGCGGTCGATACCTTTACCCGCCTCCACGCCCTGTCGCTGCGCTTCCACCTGGCGCGCCGCACCGGCGAGGTTACCAAGACCATCGACCGCGGCACCAAGAGCATCGACGTGATGCTCTATTTCATGCTGTTCAACATCGCCCCGACCGCGATCGAGCTGGTGGCCGTGGGCGTGATCTTTTACATCAAGTTCGGCTGGGGACTGGTGCTGGCGACCGCCATTGCAGTGGTGGCCTATGCCGCTGTCACCCGCTGGATCACCGAATGGCGCAACGCCTTGCGTGAGCAGATGAACCGGCTCGATGGACAGGCCCTCGCCCGTTCGGTCGATTCGCTGCTCAACTACGAGACGGTGAAATACTTCAACGCCGAAGCGCGCGAGGCTGCGCGCTATGAAAGCGCGGCACACGAATTCGCCAATGCCGCGGTCAAGAGCGAGAACAGCCTTGGCCTGCTCAACATCGCGCAGGCGCTGATCACCAATCTGCTGATGGCGGGGGCGATGGCCTGGACGGTCTGGGGCTGGTCGCAGGGGCGCTATACCGTGGGCGATCTGGTGTTCGTGCAGACATACCTGATGCAGCTGTTCCGCCCGCTCGACATGCTTGGGATGGTCTATCGCACGATCCGCCAGGGCCTGATCGACATGGCCGAGATGTTCCGGCTGATGGAAACCCCGGTCGAAGTCGCCGATGCCCCAGGCGCCCCGGCCTTGGTGGTGCGCCGCCCGACGCTGACCTTCGACAACGTGGTGTTCGGCTACGAACCCGACCGCACGATCCTGAAAGGCCTGTCGTTCGAGGTCCCCGCCGGGCATCAGATCGCGGTGGTCGGACCCTCGGGTGCGGGCAAGAGCACGATCGCACGGCTGGTGTTCCGGTTTTACGACCCGTGGTCGGGCCGGATCCTGATCGACGGGCAGGACATCCGCGAGGTGACGCAAAGCTCACTGCGGCAGGTGATCGGGATTGTCCCGCAGGATTCGGTGCTGTTCAACGACACCATCGGCTACAACATCGCCTATGGCCGCGACGGAGCTGGCCTTGCGGAGATCGAACAGGCCGCGCGCGATGCGGCGCTGATGCCTCTGATCGAGCGCCTGCCGCAGGGCTTCGACACCGAAGTCGGCGAGCGCGGGTTGAAGCTTTCCGGCGGCGAGAAGCAGCGCGTGGCGATTGCCCGCACGCTGGTAAAGAACCCGCCGATCCTGCTGCTCGATGAAGCGACCTCGGCGCTCGATACGCGGACCGAGCAGGACATTCTGGCGACGCTTCACCGCGTTTCGACCGGGCGGACCAGTCTGAGCATCGCACACCGCCTCTCGACCATCGCCGATGCCGACCGGATTTTCGTTTTGAACGATGGCGCGCTGGCCGAAGCGGGGACGCATTCGGAACTGCTGCGCGCCGATGGGCTCTATGCGGAAATGTGGACCCGGCAGGCGAGTGAGGTGGAGGAAGTCAGCGAGGCGGCGGAGTAGATCCAAGGTTGACCGGGAAACTCGACAGATTACTCTTCAGGAATGGACCCCGATCAAGCGAAGGCGGTTTTCTGGTCGCGATTTCTAACCGAGCACTGTCATTGCCCGGACGCTGGTCTTATCCGTGAACATCTGCGCGGGGCTAGGTTCCATTCATTTTGCGGATGTGGCTGCGCAAGCTTTGAAATCACCGTCGCGGATGCCCTCTTGCTTCGCCCTTTGCGTCCGCCACATTCCGATGAACGAGAAGGGGGCGGTTGCATTTTCACTCACCAGAGAGAACTGAAAGACGGCAGACTGCTCTCAGTCGATGTCTTTTGTCGCAGCGACGGAATGCTTGCCGGGATAGACGTGGACTTGAATTGCAACACAGAACCCGTCCCATCGCCAGACGATGCGCTCGTGCTATTGGAGCTGTGACAAACTCACTACTTCACCACATCCGCTTCGTGCCACACCACGGCCTGCGCAACTTTCATGCACAGGTGCCCCTCGTCCCAGCTCATGCTGGGCGAGCCATAAAGCCGCCAGCCTTGTTCCAGCGCTTCGGACACGCGTTCGCAAAACGCACGGTCGTCCTTGCCGGTGAGCAGACGGTAGATCGGCTTGTCATCAGGGGTTTGCATGGGAGCTTCGTAACACATCACCTTGGTGCGCGGGAGCACCCATAATCCGCCCGCCCCTCAAAGCACGTCACTCTGAACTTGTTTCAGGATCCATTTCTCCGCCCAATCCATTGTCGAAGAGGGAGAGCGTCCTTCCGGCCCAATAGCGCGAACCCGAGAGATTCGGTCAATCGGCAGGATGGATCCTGAAACAAGTTCAGGATGACGGGGAAAAGAACCGGAGTGCTCTTCTACAAAATATACTTCGACAGATCAGTGTCCTTCGCCAGCCCGGCGAGGCGATCGCGGACATAAGCTTCGTCGATCGTAACTGTTTCGCCCTGGCGGTCTTCAGCCTCGAAGCTCAGGTCCTCAAGCAGCTTCTCCATCACCGTCTGGAGCCGCCGCGCGCCGATGTTCTCGACCGCTTCGTTGACCTGCGCGGCGATCTTCGCGACCTCGCGCACCGCGCCGGGGGTGATCTCGACCGTGACGTTCTCGGTGGCGAGTAAGGCGCTGTACTGCGTCACCAGGTTGGCGCGGGTTTCGCTGAGGATGCGGACGAAGTCCTCCTCACTCAACGCCTTGAGCTCGACCCGGATCGGCAGGCGGCCCTGCAGTTCGGGCAGCATGTCGCTCGGCTTGGCGATGTGGAACGCGCCGCTGGCGATGAACAGCACGTGGTCGGTCTTCATCGGGCCGTATTTGGTGGCGACCGTCGTGCCCTCGATCAGCGGCAGCAGATCGCGCTGCACGCCTTCGCGGCTGACCGAGCCGCCGCGCACGTCCGAAACCGCGATCTTGTCGATCTCATCCAGGAACACGATCCCGTTGGTTTCGGCATTGGCGAGCGCGACCCGGGCGACATCGTCCTGGTCCATGCGCTTTTCGGCTTCCTCGTCGACCAGCTTGTCCCAGGCGTCGGGGACCTTGAGCTTGCGGCGCTTGAGCTGGTGCTTGCCCATCGCCTTTGACATCATATCGGAGAGGTTGATCATCCCGACATTCCCGCCGCCCATCCCGGGCAGGTCGAACGGCATCGATGGCGCATCCTCGATCTCGATCTCGACTTCGACGTCGTTCATCGCGTTTTCGACGATCCGCTGGCGAAAGCTTTCGCGGGTCGCCTCGGAGGCATTTTCCCCGACCAAAGCCTTGAGCAGCCGGTCCATCGCCGCCTTGCTGGCAGCCTCACGCACGGCCTCGCGGCGGCGATCCTTTTCGAGCCGGATCGCTTCCTCGACCAGATCGCGGGCGATCTGCTCGACATCGCGGCCGACATAGCCGACTTCGGTGAACTTGGTTGCCTCGACCTTGACGAACGGGGCTTCGGCCAGCTTGGCCAGCCGCCGGCTGATCTCGGTCTTGCCGCAGCCCGTCGGCCCGATCATCAGGATGTTCTTGGGAGTCACCTCGTCGCGCAGTTCGGGCGAGAGACGCTGCCGCCGCCAGCGATTCCGCAGCGCCACGGCAACCGCGCGCTTGGCATCCTGCTGGCCGATGATGTGTTCATCAAGCGCGGCGACGATGGCTTTGGGGGTCAGGTTGTCGAGCAATTTATGGGTATCCAATCAACGCAGCTGTAAAGCCAATCCCAATGAAGGAGACCAGACTGAGCAGTGTGAATAGAGCGAGGCGATCAACAGTGGTCCTCTTGAAAAACAGAGCGAATATCGCCGGAATTCCAAACAACCATAACAGTATAAATGGCGATCGAATTTCCAGCTTCCAGTTCAGGTGCGACAAAAACGCGGATGCAATGAATACCAAAACCAGCTTTGTCAGCAGTCGCATGGTTCTACCATCCCGAGTTGGTGAACTCTCCATGCTCAGATTGTCTCGACCGTAACCCGGTCATTAGTAAACACGCATACGTCCGCCGCCACGGCCATCGCCCGGCGCGCGATCTTTTCCGCGTCGTCCTCATAGTCAGTCAGCGCCTTGGCTGCCGACAGCGCATAGTTGCCGCCCGAGCCGATCGCAGCGATGCCTTCCTCGGGCTCCAGCACGTCGCCGTTGCCGGTCAGGATCAGCATGATCTCCTTGTCAGCGACGATCATCAGCGCCTCAAGATTGCGCAGGTACTTGTCGGTCCGCCAATCCTTGGCGAGTTCGACCGCGGCACGCATCAGCTGGCCGCGGTGCGTCTCGAGCTTCTTCTCCAGCCGTTCGAACAGGGTGAAGGCATCGGCGGTTGCCCCGGCGAACCCGGCGATCACCGAACCGTCACCGATCCGCCGCACCTTCTTCGCGTTGGGCTTCATCACCGTGTTGCCCATGGAAACCTGACCATCGCCGGCGATGACGGTCTTGCCGCCCTTTTTCACGCCGATGATGGTGGTGCCGTGCCACTGGATCAGGCCGTGGCTGGATGTGTGATCGCTCATGCAGCGGGATATGGTAAGTATCCCGAGACGTTCAAGCTAGTTCGCGCCGCCGGGTGCTCCGGCACCCGGTGCGCCAACAGTACCGATATTGCCGAACAGATCTTCGAAGAACGAGCGTTCGCGACCCAGAGTCGGGGTCTTGTCGCCTTCAGGGCTGAGCCGGACGACCTTTTCCATGCCGGTGCGCTCGATCCCGGTGACGTTACCGGCGGGATCGAACTTGACCTTGAGCACTAGTTGTTCGTTGGCCCGCGGACTGGTGAACGGGGCCTGCTTGGTGTTGATCGAAACGTAGTACCAGGCCGGTTCGCCAAACTGGCTGGTGAAGGTCGGGCGGCCGAGCGTGCGCTCAACCGAAAGCTGGTTATCGACGCCCGGCTGGACCGAATCGAGCAGCATCTGGTCAACCAGATAGCCGCGATGGTCCTTGATCGAGCTGCACCCGGCCAGCAGCACCAGCGTCGCCGCTACCATCGCCGTGCGCTTGATCGTTCCGATGCCGTGCATTTGCCTATCGCTCCATCATCGGTCCGCGCCGGGACCATTGCCAGCCCTGCGCCAAGACCTATATCGGCCGCGAGCCTTAAGGCCCCTTGCCGCACATCGCAATGCCGTTGGGGCACCGCGATACCGGGCGCTTGGGGACAAGGCGTTTAATCCCGGCTGAATGAAAGGCCTTCGCGCGTGCTCACCTGGCTTTACCGACGCCTCTGGCCCCAGACCGACGATCGCGCGGCACTGCGCCCGTTGTGGCAGCGCGTGGTCGAAATCGCGCGCGAGCCGCAGTGGTACGCGAAGGGCGGGATGGCCGACACCAAAGCCGGACGGTTCGATTGCATTACGCTGGTGCTCGCGCTGGTGCTGCTGCGGATGGAGCGCGAGCCCGACCTGATTTCTCCGGCGGCGCGGCTCACCGAGCTATTTGTGGCAGACATGGAAGGCCAGTTGCGCGAAGGCGGGATGGGCGACCCCACCGTCGGCAAGCAGATCGGCAAACTGATGGGCGTGCTCGCCGGGCGGACCGGCGCTTTGCGAGAAGGTTTGGCGGCGGTTGGATCAGCCGCTCTGACCGCCGCAGTCGAGCGCAATGCCAGCTTGATCGAGGGTGCGGATCCGGCGCTGATCGCGGCCGAATTGCGCCATATCGCGGCTCAGCTAAATGGGCTGGATGCAGCGCAGCTGCTCGCCGGGGAGATCGAACGATGAGCGAATTTACCCGCATGATCGACCTGCGCGAGATCGGCAATGCGCCCGTCACGCTGGCCGCCACGGCCGAGGAATGCGCTGCGCTGGCCAAACGGTTTGAGCTGGTTTCAGTCGGATCGCTGAGCGCGACCATCGCGCTCGAACCGAACGGAGCAAGTGTCGCTGCCGAAGGCCGGGTGCAGGCGCAGATCGTACAAAGCTGCGCAGTGTCCGGCGAAGACCTGTCGGTCGCGATCGACGAACAGCTGTCTGTGCGGTTCATCCCGGCCAAACCACCTGGCAAGCCCGACGAAGAAATCGAGCTCGACCCGGAACAGCTTGATGAGGTCGAATACAGCGGAACCGCCTTCGATCTGGGCGAGGCAATTGCACAGACTCTGGCGCTGGCCATCGACCCTTATCTCGAAGGGCCCAATGCCGAGGATGCGCGGCGCACGGCAGGGCTGTTAAGCGGAAGCCCCAGCAACCCGTTTGCTGCTCTGCTGAAAAAGGGCGGCTAAGCCCGCATCCTCAGAACGGAATATCGTCGTCGAGATCGTCGGCGAACCCGCCGCCTGAGGAGCCGCCGCCCTGGTTCCAACCGCCGGACTGGCCGCCACCCGATTGGCCTCCGCCTGACGAAGCGCCGCCCGAGCGTTGCCCGCCACCGTAGCTGCCACTGCCGCCGCCTTGGCCACCACCTTGACCGCCGCCCGGTGCGCCGTCGAGCATGGTCAGCACGCCGCCCATCCCGCCGACCGAAACCTCGGTCGAATAGCGATCGTTACCTTGCGCGTCCTGCCACTTGCGGGTCCGTAGCTGACCTTCGATGTAGACCTTGCTGCCCTTGCGCAGAAAGCGTTCGGCCACCCCGACCAACCCGTCCGAATTGAGCACAACGGTGTGCCATTCGGTCCGTTCCTTCTTCTCGCCCGTGGCCTTGTCTTTCCAGTTTTCGCTTGTGGCGATCCGCAGGTTGCAGATCCGCCCGCCATTCTGGAAGCTCTTTACCTCCGGGTCTTGCCCGAGGTTGCCGATCAGGATGACCTTGTTGACGCTGCCTGCCATCGAATCGACTCCAGTTGAAAGTTGTGGCGTGGGTTAGCGCCCGCTGTGTAGCAGGGTCGAGTCCGCTAGTGTCCGATTCCCACAGCCGTCGCCCGGTGCAGCGAGGCGTTCGGGTTAAAGCCCCAGCGCCACCGCAGCCCAGTAAATCAGCCCTGCAAACAAGTAGGCCAGCCCAAACAGGTAGGCGAGCATGAACAGCGGCCACTTCCACCCATTCGTCTCACGCCGGGTAACGGCGATGGTGCTCATGCATTGCGGGGCGAAGACGAACCAGGCGAGGAAGGCCAGCGCCGTCGGCAATGACCAGTCGGCCTTGAGCCGGTCACCCAGCGCCACGGCTTGCGCGTTCTCATCGCCAGCCGAAACCGCGTAGCTGGTCGCGAGCGAGCTGACCGCCACTTCGCGCGCTGCCATCGCCGGAATCAGCGCCAAGGCGATGTCCCGGTTGAAGCCGATCGGTTCGACCACCACGGCAAGTCCATTGGCGATCCGCCCGGCGATCGAGGCGTCGATCTGGTCCTGGCCCTCTGCGGCGCGCGGAAAGTTGAGCAAGATCCAGAGGATCACCGTGACGTAAAAGATGATCGTTCCGGCCCGGCGCAGGAAAATCCATGCGCGTTGCCACAGCCCGATCAGCAGATCGCTTAGTCGCGGCAACTGGTACTTGGGCAACTCCATGATGAAGCCCGAAGCCGCGCCTTTGGTCACCGTACTGCGCAGCGCCAGCGCGACAACCATCGCCGCGACGATTCCGAACACGTAAAGCCCGAGCAGCACCAGCCCTTGCAGCCCAACCGGGCCCCAGACCGCGCGATTGGGGATGAAGGCGGCGATGATCACGGCATAGACCGGCAGTCGCGCCGAACAGGTCATCAAGGGCGCGATCAGGATCGTGGTTAGCCGGTCCTTTGGATCGGTGATGCTGCGCGTCGCCATGATCCCCGGGATCGCGCAGGCGAAGCTCGACAGCAGCGGGATGAAGCTGCGTCCCGAAAGCCCGACCCCGGCCATCATCCGGTCCATCAGGAAGGCCGCGCGGGCCATGTAGCCCGAGGCTTCCATCGCCAGAATGAAGAAGAACAGGATCACGATCTGCGGCAGGAACACCACCACCGCACCGACCCCGGCAAGCATGCCATCAGTAACGAAATCGCGGCTCAATCCCTCAGGTAGCGCCGTGCGCACCTGCCCATCGAGCCAGCCGATCCCGGCTTCGATTGCGTCGGCAAAAGGCGTGGCCCAGGTGAATACCGCCTGGAACACCACGAACAGCAGCACGAACAGCACCAGCGGCCCCAGCCAGGGATGCAGCAGGAACCGGTCGAGCCGGGCGTGGAGCCGGTGCCGCGCAGTCTCAGAGACGATCGCAGCGTCGGCAATTGCATGGGCTGTAACTCGGCGCTCGATCAGCGTGGTGTGCGGACGGTGGTGTTCGGGGCCGCGCTCTTCAGCCTCGGCAATCGCCGCTGCCAGTTCGCTGAGCCCTCGGCGGCGAACCGCAACCGTGGCGATCACTGGGACGCCCAGCGCCTCCTGCAAGGCCAATGGATCGATCACCAGCCCATCGCGTTCGGCCAGATCGACCATGTTGAGCGCGATTACCACGGGCTTGCCCAGCGCGATCACTTCCTGTGCGAAGACGAGATGCTGTTCGAGGTTGGAAGCATCGAGCACCACCACCAGCACATCGGGTGCGGCCTCGCCGGGAAATTCGCCGAGGATAACCTTGCGGGTCACTTCCTCATCCGGGCTGGTCGACTTTAGCCCATAGGAGCCCGGCAGGTCGGTCAGTTCGACCGGCTCACCGCTCGGCAAGACCAGCCGCCCCGCCTTGCGCTCGACGGTTACGCCGGGATAATTGGCGATCTTCTGCCGCGCGCCGGTCAAAGCGTTGAAAAGCGCGCTTTTGCCCGCGTTGGGGTTGCCGACCAGGGCAGCGCTGCGCAACCGGCTCATGGCTCAATCCTGATTGGTCAGCGGTTCGACCGCCATTGCCTGCGCATGGACCTTGCGCAGCGCGACAATCATCCGGCCGACCTTGATCGCGAGGGGATCGTGTCCGCCGAACACACCGCTGTGCATCACCGCGATCCGCGCGCCGACATCGATCCCGAGCGCCTGCAACCGCACCGCCTCGTCCTCAGCCAGCACGGACCAGTCGACCGCAAGGATGCGGGCGCGCTGGCCGAGAGGGAGGCTGTCGAGAGTCATCGCTGCGGCGCTGCCACAGGCCCAAGGTTATTGCAAGTCGTTCGCAATAATTTGATCTGGGTCAATCGTGCCAGGTGCGCCAAGCGCTCCGCGATTGGCTTGCTGTGTCTGGTTCAGCGCGCCGGGTAGCGCAGCCGTCCGAGCAGTCGCGTCATGCTGAACGTCTCGTCACGCGGGCGGAGCAGGCGGGCCTTGGCCTTTTCGAACTTCATCACACCTTCGATCCGGCGATCAAGGAATGCCTTGGTCTCGGCGAAGTCCTCGCTGTCATCCTGTGCGAACACCGCCAGCGTTGCCGCATAGATCGAACCGAGCGTCAGACGCTTTGTGTAGTGATTGTAGTCGGTCGCCACATCGCCCGCGAGCCGCCACATCGCGTCGGCGCTCGACCAGCCGAGTCGGGTCCCGCGTGCGACGTTCTGCGGCATCGCCATGATCGCGAGTGCGCGGCGGAGCGCCTCTCGCTGCGCAGAAATCGCATCGAGCCGGAACTGCACCAGCGTCCGAATCCGTTCGCGAATGGGCAGGTTGCCGATGCGCTCCAGGGGCAGCGCAGCGATCATGGCCGCGTCGACCGAGCCGATCCACGCCGCGATCAGATCCATCGCGCCGCCGGAATAGGCCAGCCGCGCGACCGCCGGATCGATCCTATGCTGCGCGGCAGCCGCTTCGACCGCGGTATCGCTCCACCCGTCGAATGCAGCAGCTTCGGCAATCGTCGGCGCCAGCAGCAGCCGGATCTCGTCTAGCGTCAGATCGCCCGCTGCGCTCACAGGGTCGGGCCGTAGCTGGGCTTGCCGATGGTGCCCTGCGGCTTGGCGCTGCTTTCGATCTCACCAATCAATGGACTGTTGCGCCCTTCAAGCAGGGCATAGTCGCGCGCTGTCCGGCCTGAATTGTCGGCCCGGTCAGGGTTGGCTCCCGCCTTGAGCAGGATCCGCATCATCGCGATATTGCGGTTGTGGACCGCCGAAATCAGCGGCGTTTCACCCGCATCGTTGGCATCGTCGAGCCGCGCGCCCTTGGCTACCAGGACCTCGACCCCCTCGATAAAATTGATATTCGCCGCGAGTACCAGAGGCGTCACACCCTTGAAATCGCGGGTGTTGACGTTGGCGCCTTTTGAAATCAGGAATTCCAGCCAGGTCCGGTCACGCCGCGCGACGACGATGTGCAAGGCCGTCTGTCCGGTGGTAATGTCGCGAGTGTTGATGATCGTGGTACCCGGCTCGGCCAAGGCATCGGTGACTTTGGTCCCCTCCTTTTTCTTGACCGCTTCAAGGAACTTGTAACTGTCAGAGAATTGCGCGGAGGCGGGCGCGGCGACCAGCGTCGCCCCGGTTACCATGGCAAGGGCACTCAATTTCAGCAGCCGGAATCGCAACACCGAACATTCCTCCTGTTTGCGGACCAGACGGGGCCCGCGCCGTTGCCGGGAATCAACAACCGGCGCAAGGCGCTGCTTGCCTATCGCAGTTTAGCAGAGCATGAACCGCCGCGCCATGAACAAGCTGAAAACCGCATTTATCGCCGCACTTTTGTCCATTTCGCTGAGCGCTTGCGGGCAAGCAGCGGACGAGCCAATCACCGGAACCGACATCGCCGGAACGCCGATCGGCGGAGCCTTCACCCTGACCGACAAGCACGGCAAGACCGTCACCTGGGACCAGTTCAAAGGCCAGTACCGGATGGTCTATTTCGGCTACACCTTCTGCCCCGATGTCTGCCCGGTCGATGTCGCGGTGATGATGCAGGGCTTCGCAAAGTTCGAAAGGGCGCATCCGACGCGCGCAGCCAAGCTCCAGCCGGTCTTCATCTCGGTCGATCCCGCGCGCGATACGCCGCAGGCGGTGGGTGAGTTTGCAGCGGCCTTCTCCCCCAAGCTGATCGGGTTGACCGGCACGCAGGCGCAGGTCGACCAAGCGATCAAGGCGTTCCGCGCCTATGCCGCGCGCGGCAAGGACAGCGCGGGCGGCTATCTGATGGACCACAGCCGCAACACCTATCTGATGGACCCGGACGGCAAGCCGATCGAAGTCCTGCCGACTGACAAAGGCGCCGAGACCGTGGCGAAGGACCTCGCCATTTCGGTCAAGTGACCGCGCTGCGGCCCTCGTTCTGGACCTTGCCGATCGAGGCGCTCAACCGTCCTGAATGGGAGGCGTTGTGCGACGGCTGCGGGCAATGCTGCCTGCACAAGGTCGAGGATGCCGATACCGGCGACATCTATCCCACCAATGTCGCCTGCAAGTTGCTCGATCTGCATTCGGTCCAGTGCAGCGACTATTCCAATCGCAAGCGGCAGGTCCCCGATTGCGTCCGGCTGACCCCGCGGCTCGCCGCAACCTTGACCTGGCTGCCCGAGACTTGCGCTTACCGATTGCGCGCCGACGATGAGCCGCTGCCGTCATGGCACTACCTGCTCTGCGGCGACCGCGATGCTGTCCACCGCGCCGAAATGTCGGTGCGCGGCAAGGCGATCCCCGAGGCGATGGCCGGACCGCTGGAATTCCACGCGATCCTGCCGCCGGGGGTTGAGGTCGCCGATGATTGACTGGCTCAAGCAGACCCCGCCAAGCGTCGAGGTGGCCGGGCGCAGCCTGCCGGTAACGATTCGCCGCCTGCCGCAGGCGCGGCGCTTGACGATGCGGCTTGCGCCAGATGGTAGCGAAATCCGTATCTCGATGCCGCGCTGGGGGCGGACGGCGGAGGCCGTCGAATTTGCCCGCAGCCGGGCGGAATGGATCGCCGCGCAACTCGAAAAGGTCGCCCCTCCCGCCGAGCCTGGAGCGGGTGGAACTGTGCCGTACCGGGGGCAACTTTACCGGATCGAGCATGTCCCGGCCCGCCCGCGCCGACCCGAGCTGCTGACCGGCGCGATCCTGCTTGGCGGTCCAGAAGCGGGCATGGCAGGACGGTTGCGGCGCTGGCTGGAGAGCGAAGCGCGTGACCTGTTCGCCGCCGACCTCGCCGAATACTGCCAGCGCGCCGCCAAACCGGAACCACGCCTGATGCTCTCACGCGCGCAGCGGCGCTGGGGTTCCTGCGCCACCGACGGAACGATCCGGCTCAACTGGCGGCTGGTGATGGCCCCCGATTTCGTGCGCCGCTCGGTCGTCGCGCACGAGGTCGCGCACCTGGTCCACATGGACCACAGCCCGCGCTTTCACGCGCTGCTGGACGCGCTTTACGAAGGCGAGATCGCGGCGGCCAACCGCTGGCTGAAGCGCGATGGGCGCAGTCTCTACTTGCCGTTCGGCTGACTGCGGGCTTACCCGTAACGGCCCGTTAACCACAAAGGCGGAGAAGTCTGCTCATGCGGCGGACTGCGACCCCCGTTTTGATCGGCCTGTTGGCCCTGACCTCCGTGCCGCTCGGTGCGCAGGAGGGCTGCCGGCTGTGTTACAGCAGCGGCACCGCCCAGAGCGGCGAACGCCCGCTCGCAATCGAGATTTTCGCCGACCTCTCATTCAGCCGCCTGGCACTGACTGGTGAGACCGGTGGCACTGCCGAAATCGACCCGCAGACCGGCGGCAAGCGCACCACCGGGGCGATGATCGATCTTGGCGGGATGTCGGTCCAGGGGCGGGGCCGGATCACCGGCGAGCCAGGTCGGCTCGTCCGCGTCGACCTGCCGGGCCAGGTATCGATGACAGCAAGCGACGGCGAACCGGCGGAACTGGTCGATTTTCGCACAGATTTGCCCGATTTCCCCCGGCTCGACGGCACCGGGGCGCTTGAATTCACCTTCGGGGCGCGGCTGGTGGTGCGCGGGCGGCAGGGCGGCAACTATCGCGGGCGCATCCCGATCACCGTCGACTACAACTGACACTGGCGCCCGAACCGCGCAGCGCCTATCTTGCTGCGCATGAACTTCCTCAAGAACGTCAACCCGGTCGGGGCGATTGCCGATTTCCGGCAGGTTTACCAATCGGCCGGCAGCAATCGCTGGTGGATTGGATTGGTCGCCATTTCGATCACCGCCGGTTTGTTTTCCTCGCTTGGCTGGGAGGTCTGGTACAAGCCCCCGGCCAAGCCGACGATCACTTATATCACCACCTTCGAGCCGGGCCGCAGCGAGGCGGAAATCCTCGCTACCAATCTCGAGAACCAGAAGCGCAAGGACATGCTCGCCGCCGAACAAGCCAAGCGCGAAGAGGAAGCGCGCGCAATCTACAAGAAGCTTGGATCGATGTCCGGCATGGATGTCGCCAAGATTGAGGCTGAGGCCGCGGCTGAGCGTGCCGCTGCCGCCGCCAAGCGCCAGCGCGAGCAGATTGAAGCGCTGGAGCGCGTGAAGCAGTCCGAACTTGCCGGTCAGCGCTGACGATCAAGGCTGGCTTGAAGCTGCGGCGCGGCTGGCTGCGCGCGGCCGGCCGCTCAGCCGCCCCAACCCGGCGGTCGGGGCAATCATCGTACACGGCGGCAAGGTGGTCGGGCGCGGCTGGACCCAGCCTGGTGGGCGCCCGCACGCGGAAGCCATCGCGCTGGCGCAAGCAGGCGAGGCAGCGCGCGGCGGCACGCTTTACGTTACGCTAGAGCCTTGCGCGCATGTCAGCCACCGCGGCCCGGCTTGCGCCAATCTGGTCGCCGCATCGGGACTGGCGCGCGTGGTTATCGGCTGCGGCGACCCCGATCCGCGCACGGCAGGGCTTGGCATCGACCGAATCGCAGGCGCGGGGATTGCAGTCGAGCAGTTGGACATCGCGGCCTGCGCCGCGAGTCTCGCCGGCTACCTAATCCGGGCGCGATTGGGTCGCCCACACGTGACGCTCAAGCTTGCCTTGTCAGCGGATGGCCGTCTCGCACTCCCGCCCGGCCAAGGCCAGTGGCTTACCGGCGAAGTCGCCCGTGCCCATGTTCACGCCGAGCGTGCACGGATGGACGCGATACTTGTTGGACGCGGAACCTTGGAAGCCGACGCTCCGCGGCTCGACGTGCGCTTGCCGGGGATCGAAGATCGCAGCCCCGAGCGTTGGCTGCTGACCAGCGGACAAGCGCCCGAAGGCTGGCGCGCGTTGCCCTCACCGCAGGCAATCGGCACGATGGGTGAGGCACAATATTTGATGGTTGAAGGCGGGGCGGCGACGGCGCGTGCGTTCCTGGCCGAAGGATTGGTTGACCGGCTGCTGCTCTACCGCGCGCCGCTGACGATTGGCGGCGAATTGCCAGCGCTTCCCGAACTGACAACGGACGCGCTCGCTGCCAGCAACGACTGGCGCAAGGTCGACTCCCGCCCGCTTGGCAACGACACCCTCGACGTCTACGAGCCACGTTGATGTTTACCGGAATCGTCACCGCCATCGGCACCGTCCGCCAATTGCGCCAGCAGGGCGACACCCGCGCGGTGATCGCCTGTCCCTATGACCCAGCTGGCATCGCGATCGGCGCGTCGATTGCCTGTTCGGGCGTTTGCCTGACCGTGGTCGAGCGTGGCGGCCAAGCGGGAGACGCCTGGTTCGCGGTCGACATTTCGGGCGAAACGATCAGTTGCACCGCGCAGGGGATGTGGTCGGAAGGCCGCAAGCTCAACCTTGAGCAGGCGCTCAAGCTAGGCGATGAGCTCGGCGGCCATATCGTTACCGGCCACGTTGACGGCGTCGGCCGGATCGCCGCGCGCGAGGTGATCGGCGGCTCGCTCCACCTCACCGTGCTCTGCCCGCAGGACCTCGCCCCGTTCATCGCTGCCAAGGGCTCGGTCACGGTCGACGGCGTTTCGCTCACCGTCAACGCGGTCGAGGACCTGCCCGGCGGCACGCATTTCCACCTCAACATCATCCCGCACACTGCCGACGTGACGACGCTGGGCGCATTAGCCGAAGGCGATGCGATCAATCTCGAGATCGACGTGCTGGCGCGCTATCTTCAGCGGATGCAGAGCCTTAGGGGTTGAGCGGCCCTGCCGCGAAACTCTCGCGCGTAATCTCATAGATCACATGCTGCGCCGGGCCGCTGGCGGTCTGCACCACGCCGCCGTCGCGCGCGCTCAGCCGTCCGCCAATTTTTTTCATCGCCCCGCGCGAGCGCAGGTTGTGCTCGCCCACCCGGAAATCGACGCGCTCGACCAATTGCAGCGCATGCGCAAGCATCAGCCGCTTCATCTCACGATTGTACGCCCCGCCCCAGTGGCTGCGGGCGAGGAACGTCCAGCCGATTTCGACCGAGCCGCCATTGGCCGGGTCATGCCCCTGCATCCGCGACGAACCGACGATCGCGCCGCTTTGCTTGTCGATCACCGCCAGCGCACCGCCCTTGTCCAGCGCGTCGGCAAAATAGGCGCGAAAAGTGGCTACCTGCCAGCGATCATTTGCCGGGTGCAGTTCCCAGATCAGCGGATCGCTGGCGACGGCGAACAGCGCGTCCCAATCGTCTGGATGCAGCGGCCGCAGCAACAGCCGCTCCCCTTCGAGGACCGGCTGCCGGTCCATTTCAGGCGCTTACCGCGGCCACGTCGGCGATGAACTTGTCAATGTTGCCCATCGTCAGTCCCGCGACGTTGATCCGGCCGGAACCTGCCATGTAGATGCCATGTTCGCTACGCAGCTTGAGGATCTGCTCGCTGGACAGCGGCACAATCGAGAACAGCCCGTTCTGGCTACCAAGCGGGGTGAAATTCACGCCGCCCTGCTGGCCAGCTTCAGCCAGCCGCGCGCGGACCTGGTTCATCCGGGTGCGCATGGTGTCGAGCTCGTCGAGCCACAGCGCAGTCAGCTTTTCATCGGCGAGGATGATCCGCACCGCCGCAGCGCCGTGATCGGGCGGCATCGACCAGGCCGCACGTGCCAAAGTCGCACCGTTGGAGAGCACCGCCGAGAGCTGCGCAGGATCGCTGACCATCGCATAGACTGCGCCGACGCGGTCGCGGTACATCCCGAAGTTCTTGTCGCACGAATAGGCGACCAGCGCCTCGGGCACGGCAGCGAGGACGGTGCGGAGGCCATAAGCGTCCTCTTCCATCCCCTGCCCCAGCCCCTGATAGGCGAGGTCGATGATCGGCAGCAGGCCTTTGGCAGCGATCAGCGCGGCGATCTCGTCCCACTGCGCATTCGCATAGTCGATCCCGGTCGGGTTGTGGCAGCAGCCGTGGAGCAGGATCGCGTCGCCCGCATCGGCATCGGCAATCGCGCCGCGCAGCGCGTCCATATCGACCGTGCCATCTTTCCCGGCATGGTTGAACGGAGCGAACGGCAGTTCGAGATCGCCAAAGATCTGCGCGTGGTTGGGCCAGCTTGGCGTGCCCATCCAGACCTTGGGCGAACCGGCCTTCTTCGCCAATGCGATCGCCAGACGTACCGCGCCGGTACCGCCGGGGGTCTGCATCCCCTCGATCCGTCCGCCCTTGCTCGGGTCTTCCGTGCCGAACACCCACGGCATCAAGGCGTGGACGAAGCCCATGTCGCCCTCGGGACCGAGGTAGCTTTTGGAATCCTGCGTATCGACCAGCACCTGTTCGGCCGCCTTGATCGCGCCGAATACCGGGGTCGCGCCCTGGCCGGTACGATAGACGCCAACGCCAAGGTCGATCTTGTCGCCGCGCGGATCGGCGGCGAAAAGCTTGATCAGCGCAAGAAGCGCATCGGCGGGCTGCTGTTGAAGATTGCTGAGCATGATGGCGCGCCCCTAGCGGGGGTGCGCATCAAGGGCAAGGTAGCCATGCGCGGATAGGGGCGTGGCGCGGCGTTTTCCTACCTCGCTGCGGCCTGATACGGCGCAGCCATGATCTTCGCTCCTGCACTCCGCCCGGCATATGGACAGCGCCCTGTGGACCAAGCTATTTTCCCGCCTTGGACGGTGGTCCAAGCGGTCCACGCGGCGATCCCGTCTGGCGCTTTCAGGTGCTCAAAAAGGCAGCCACTTCTGCTTGGTCGAGAACTTCATGTAGCCAGCATTGACCCCCAGCCGCAGCCCGGCACCCATCCGGATCGGGATCAGTACCACGTCGCCGCGGCGCAGATAGCTCGCGGTGAACCCGCCGACGAGATAGGCGTTGCCCTCGCCCGCCGGGAAGCGCTTGTAGAGGTCATCGCTGTTATAGAGGTTGTAGACCAGCACAAAGGTGCTGCCCGCATTAGCCCCCGCGTCGAACCCGATCGACGGCCCGGTCCAGTAAACCGGGCGTTGCCCTTCGACCTTGTGGAACAGCGTACCCGAGCCATAGCGCAAGCCGACGATCAGCGCGCCGCCGCCTTCACGCCCGACGATATAGGCATTGGGCTCGCCTTGCTTGGCAAGCAGATCCTGGATCATCCCGGCCAGTCCCTGCGCACCTTTGCCGAACACGCCCTCGGCCGCGCCGATCAGATCGTCCTGCTTGTAGGTAGAGCCCTGCGCCGAAGCCGCCGCCGGATCGGATGATGCCTGCGACGCAGCGGTCGAGGGAACCGAAGAGGTCACCACCGGCGCAGCCTCGGCAGTCGCCACTGGCTCAGGATCAATGTTGATCGCCGGGATCGGTGCGGCGCTCGCGGCGGGCTTGGGCGCGGCGAGATCGCCATCGATCGCCCGGTCCGGATCAACCGACTGGACCTGCGCCATGCCCGGCATCGCACCACCGATGGTCAACGCACCAAGCAACGCAAGGGCTACGGCGCGGATGGGCTTTCCCGAAATCTTGAGCATGATGCAATCCCTTTGGCCATTCCGCGAAACATGCGGACGAAATGCCGTAAGCCTGTCAGAATCGAACCCTCGCGCTGCGGCAATGAACCGGCGATGAGCCGAGTCCGTTTTGCGACCAGGCGAGCGCGCGCATATTTGCGCGCCAGCCCCTTGCCGCCCCCTGAACCCCTCGCTATAGGCCCCGTTCGCCGCTGCGATCCGGAGACGTGGGTGAGTGGCTGAAACCAACGGTTTGCTAAACCGTCGTACTGGTAAATCCGGTACCGAGAGTTCGAATCTCTCCGTCTCCGCCACCGCCCCCGCCCCCGCCACCGGTCATTCCTGACAAGCGAGAACCAGATCAACTGGCAGAGGGCTTAGCGCCGACGGTCGAGGAAGCCGTGCATCTTGAGCCAGGCCGCAAAGGCGGGAAACCAGCCGGTGCTGGTGGTTTCCTTCGGGTACATACCAAAACCGTGGCCGCCCTGTTCGTAGAGGTGGAACTCGACCGGACGTTTTGCGGCGCGCCAGCCGTTGATCAGGCCGTACTCGCTCTGGCCGAACAGCGGGTCGTCAGCTGCCAAGGCTACGAACAACGGCGGAGCGGCGTCAGGCACGGGCAACGCCGACAGCGGACCATAGACATTCCCCAGGAACGCGGGTTTCGCATCCTGTCCGGCCACGGCGGTTGCCATCGTCAGCATGGCGCCGGCGCTGAACCCGACCATACCGATGCGGTCAGTATCGATGCCCCATTCACCCGCCCGGCTGCGGACCAGTGCAAAGGCGGCGCGGGCATCAGCGATCTGCGGCGCGATCGAAGCGATTTGCTCGGCCGGACTGGGTCGTGCAGGTCGAGCCGCACCGGAGAACATCTGCTGCATCGAAGCTTCGAATCCGGCCATGTCAGCGGGGGTCGGGTTGAGCCGGTACTTGAGCACGAAGGCGGCCACGCCCCTATCGGCCAGCGCGCGGGCCACGTCCCAACCTTCGTTCTGCATCGACAGCGTGCGAAACCCTCCGCCCGGTGCGACGATCACCGCCGCACCGCTCGCCGTGCCGGGTTTGGGCAGGAATGGCGTGAGTGTGGCCGTGCTCACATTGCGCGCAAATACACTGCCGTATTGGCGATGCCATGATTCCTTGGCCGATGCGCCGGGTAGCGCGCCTGTTGGCAGGGTGATTGCGCTCGGCTGGGCCGGGGTCGCAATCGGCGTCATCCGCTCGTCCTGCGCGAAGGCGGGCTGGGCAGTTGCCAGTGCCAGCGAGAGTGTCAGCAGGCGAAGATGTCTGGAGGTCGTCATCAGGGTCCTTTCGGCGCTGAAGATCACGGCGATGGCGCGGTGACGCCCGCCTCAGTCTGGGTAACCGGCAGCATCAGACCGCGGGCGTCGTAGTGCAGCCGCTCCGCCGTAACCGCGCGGCGACCGATCGCGCCATTAAGCTCGCCGATGGTCAGCGCGGCATTGTGCAGAAAGATGTACGACTTGCCCTTGAACTGGGCGATCCCGGGATGGATCGTGAAGCTGAATCTTCCCGATCCGGTGAGCTCGCCCCGGTAGGTCCAGGGGCCGTTCAGCGACGCCGCAGTTGCATAGGATACGCGCTCATCCGTGTGCGTGGCCCGATCTAGCGAGGCGTAGGTCAGGTAGTACAGGTTGCCGCGCTTGTGCAGCCATGGGCCCTCCTCGAAGTGCGGGGGCGTGATTTCGGTGATCGGACCGTCGATCTCGATCATGTTGGGCTTAAGCTTGGCGATGTAGCACTGGCGATTGCCCCAGGCGATCCAGGTCGTTCCTTCGTCGTCGGTCAATACCGTGGGGTCGATGTCCTCCCAGCTATGCGTCCCTTTCGGCGTCATCGCATTGGTAATCAGCGCCGCCCCCTTGGCGTCCACAAAGGGCCCGGTCGGCTTGTCTGACACGGCGACCGCAACCGCCTTGCCGGGGTTGGTGTCATCGTGTTCAACTGCGGCGTAGAACCAGAATCTGCCATCCTTTTCGATCACCTGCGAGGCCCAGGCATCGGCCTTTGCCCATTTGAAATCAGCAACGCGCATGATCGGACCGTGGGCAGTCCAGTGGCGCATGTCGGTGGTGGAGAAGACCAGCCATTCTCGCATGTTGAACATCTGGTCCCGGACAGCCTCGTCCCGGCCGGTGTAGAGATACAGCCGGTCGCCGACGACAAGCGGGGCGGGATCGGCGGTGAACAGGTCGCGAAAGAGCGGATTGCTTCCCGGTACGGGTTGCGCCGGAGCGGCCGTTCCGGTGGACGCAAGTGGCGGTACCGGAGCTGGCTGGCACCCGGCGAGCAGCACGGCAAGCCCGGCAAAGCGGATCGAAAGTTTCATGGATGGTGTTCCGGCGCCACGGCCGAGATGCGTCCGCGATCCGGCCCAGTCGGCCGCGATCCCCAGAGCGCATAGAACAGGACATAAAGTTCGCAGGCTGCGGTGAGCAGGAACGATGTCTGCAGGCCATAACGGTCAGCCAGCCAGCCTTGCACTACCACGAGTGCACCGCCGGCGATCGCCATGATCAGCAAGCCCGACCCTTCTTCGGTCAGCGGCCCCAGTCCCTTGATTGCCAGGGTGAAAATGGTCGGAAACATGATCGAATGGAAGAAGCCAACCAGAATCAGCGCCCACATCGCTGTCGCGCCCTGGGTGCAGGTTGCGACAATCATGACAGCGAAGGCCCCCGCAGCGAAAACCGCGAGCACTTTGGCTGCGTCCACCTTCTGCATGATCAGACTGCCCAGGAACCGACCGACCATCATCCCGCCCCAAAGCAGGAACAGATAGTTTGACGCTTCTTGATGCGTCAGATCGCCAATGTCTGGCTGGCTGACGAAATTGATGAACAGATTGGATACGCCGATCTCGGCAATCAGGTAGATGAAGATCGCTGGGATCCCCAGGACCAGGTTGCGGTGCTGCCACAGCGACATCCCGCGGCGCTCTTCACGGCTGACGCGCTGCGTGGCACGGCCCATGTCGGGAAGCGGAAAACGCGCGATGACTACGGCCAGGATCACCAGCACTGCAGCCACGATCAGGTAAGGCAGGACCACTGACTGCGCATCGGCATAGCGCTCTGCCGCAGTCAGCGTCACGCCTGCCTCTGCGGTCCCGCCCTTTGAGCGGCCAAGGATCAGATACCCGCCAAACAAGGGGGCAAGTGTGGTGCCAAGGGAATTGAAAGCCTGCACCAGATTTAACCGCGACGAACTGGTTTCAGGAGGCCCGACCACCGCAACATAGGGGTTTGCCGCCACTTGCAGCAGGGTGATCCCGCTAGCGATGACGAACAGGGCGACCAGCACCACTCCGTAAGACGGGATCCGCGCCGCCGGCACCATCAGCAGCGCACCTGCCGCCATCGCGAGCAGCCCGACCACGATCGCACGCTTGTACCCAATCCGCTCGATCAATTTGGCTGAAGGGATCGAGGCCACGAAGTAGGCGATGAACCACACGCTCTCGATCACCGTGGTCTGGGTATAATTCAGATCGAACACGCTGCGCAGATGCGGCAGCAGCGTGTTGTTGATGACCGTAATGAAGCCCCACATGAAGAACAGGCTGGCCAGCAAAGTCAGCGCCGGGCGGTAATTGCGCCCGTCTGCAGTCGGATCGAGCGGCGAAATTGCCGCAGCGGGTGCCTGTGCCATCTTCTCTCCATCGATGGGCAAGGCTCTTGCCCCTTTTTTTGTCTGACTATATGCGTGACCCACGGGCGTCAATGGTGTGCTCGCGACAGAGGGATGAAACGACGATGAAGGCATTGGTCCTCGCGGCGATACTGGGGGCGGCCGCTACACCGGCGAGCGCGGCTACGGCCGAACGCAGCCAGGCTGGTCGGCTTGCAGACGGCACTGCCGTTGAAGCGGTCACGCTGCGCAACAGTCGCGGAATAGAAGCGCGGGTCATCACATATGGCGCCACGCTGCAGTCGCTTATCGCACCCGACCGCCAGGGCCGCCGGATGGAAGTGACCCTGGGTTACGACACCGCCGCCGAGTACGAAAGCAAGCCCAACTACTTCGGAGTGACCGTAGGCCGCTATGCCAACCGTATTGCGGGCGGGCGATTCCGGATTGACGGCCACGATTTCCAGCTTGCGCAGAATGACAAGGGTAATTCGCTGCACGGCGGCATCCAGGGTTTTGACAAGCGCAACTGGCAGATCGTTGCGGTCGAGACCGGCCCCGTGGCCCGCGTGGCAATGACACTGACAAGCCCCGACGGCGATCAGGGCTATCCGGGCAAGCTGGACGTGCGGGTCACCTACGCCCTCGACGAGGCCGGCAGCCTGACGATCACCTTCGACGCGGTCGCCGACAGACCGACTATCGTCAACATGACCAACCATGCATTGTTCAACGTGGCAGGCGACGGCGCACCTCAGGGTACGTCGCAGCAAGTGCTGACAATCCCGGCCAGCAGCTACACCCCGGTTGACGCAGCGCTAATTCCGACCGGTCGATTGCAGCCAGTGGCTGGCACCGTGTTCGACTTCCGGCAGCCCCGACCGATTGCTGCCGACCTGCGCAACGGCAAAGATCCACAAATCGTCGCCGGGCGAGGCTACGATCACAATTGGGCGCTGGACAAGGGTCTGACCACTACCCCGCAACTGGCCGCGCGGCTGGAAGATCCAGTGTCGGGCCGGGTGCTTGAGGTGCTGAGCACGGAGCCAGGCTTGCAATTTTACAGTGGGAATTTCCTTGACGGAACGATCGCCGGCCGCGCGGGACGCGTGTACCGGATGGGTGATGGCATCGCCCTCGAGCCGCAGAAATTCCCCGATGCGCCCAATCAATCCGGCTTTGTCTCAGCACGCATAGATCCGGGCACGCCCTATCGGCACGTCATGATCTACCGCTTGTCGATTG
>Ga0114940_10000305_pt1 | contig 26189 bp, 26 predicted proteins | sample ColdCreekSource_FD_87195 | JGI IMG/M metagenome (GOLD analysis project Ga0114940, IMG submission 87195) | Groundwater microbial communities from Cold Creek, Nevada to study Microbial Dark Matter (Phase II) - Cold Creek Source | ecosystem: Environmental > Aquatic > Deep subsurface > Groundwater ... | reverse complement strand
GGGATGTCTCTCCAGGCGATTCCAGCTCGATATCGATATAGTACTGCTTCGACAAATAATCGATTATCTTTGGCGGTTACTCCTACATCTCCTTCTTTACCTGGTAGCTAGTTCTCGATCCGCGACCACTGGTCATCCCTTAATGCATATCTTCTGGTCATTGCTGTTTTTCTTTTTTGTTTCTTTTGATTCTACTTAATTGATGACACGCCCTAGTCTACTATGGACACTTAAGCCAAAGGGATGCGATCGCGCTATACGCCAACCCCAATCCCGAACCACCAGTGTGACGATATTTAATTCTACCCAGCTACTTAGTTTAAACAAATTAATAAGTACGTAACATCAGTTAAGCAAAGTATACAAAACTAAAATACCATGCTATTGTTGATATTTATTAGCATTAGAATTAGCTGAGAAAATCCTTAAACAGGGATAATTAAGACAAATCTACCTATTAAACTACTTAATATAATCATTTTAAGTTCATTTAAATTCAATTAATTGCTGCTAATAGTATGCAAGAAACCAATATTTATTATTTATAAATTTAAAAACTGACAATGAGTGCGATTCTTGATTCTTTGCTGGTGTTTGAGGAAAGAAAATCCGATTTTCTCCTAAGCAAGCCACAGCAGCAACTTTTGCCTACAGAAAAAGACCTCCACTTTTTTCAAGAACATGGTTGGTTTGTCACACCCAAAGTTCTTCCCGATGCTTTAATTGATCGCATTTTTGAGGCGAGTGAAGAACTATACGACGGGAAAAAAGATGTGGAAATAGAGATCCCAGGATGTTCCAACTGGCAGCAAGGAGATCAGGTAGCTGTCAGAAACAATGAATATATTTCTTTCCAAAAAAGAGCATTTCGCGAACTTGCACTACAACCAATTATTGGCGCGATCGCAGCGCGGTTAATGGAAACTAGTACAGTTCGTTACTTTCAAGATCAATTAGTTAGTAAAGAACCTAATCATAGAGGTATTAGTAACGTTGGTTGGCATACAGATCGCTCTTACCATTCAAATTGCACTTCCAATAAACTGTTAACAGTTTGGATTCCCCTCCATGATGTTAATGAGGAGCATGGTCCTTTAGTCATGGTAGATCGCAGTCATAAATGGTCAAATACCGATCACATTAGAGGTTTTAACCACAATAACCATCAAGAAATCGAGGCAAATTTTGTGGCACAAGGAAAGGAATTTAACAAAATTCCCATCGTACTTAAAAAAGGTCAAATTAGTTTCCACAGTTCTACTTTAATTCATGGTAGTTACCAAAATCGTACCAACATGATGCGTCGAGCAATTGTGATGAATGTACAAGACGGCGAAAATTGTCATCAGCCTTACTGGAATAATGGCAAATCAATTCATCACTTTTTAGATCAGTTCTGTCGCAAACAAGCTAATGGCTGGCCCGATTATAGCGATCCTGCTATTTTTCCTGTAATTTGGTCAGAGAAAGCAACTCAAGTTGAAGATCGATCTAAATTATTGCCGATAAAGGCTTTGTCCTAGCTCTAGGCTCTAAGCTCTAAGCTCTAAGCTCTAAGCTCTAAGCTCTAAATTTAATGACAATTTACCTCGGGCTTAATTCCCAATAAGCTTTTCATGTTAAGTTTAGATTATCAATAATTTTAACTTAATGAGAGCAAGAGCTTATGTCTACTAGTACAGATCTGCTACGTCCCTATGGTCACGTCGAAGACAATCCAATCCTATTGGATAAAATTATCACCGAGCCAGTGTGTGAAGGTTTTAACGCTGTCTTGTCAAGCTTTCAAGGTTTGTATTTGCAATATCAAAAACATCATTTTGTAGTTGAAGGTTCAGAATTTTATGCTTTACATGAATTCTTCGCCGAATGCTATGGAGCAGTTCAAGGACATGTCCATGAAATCGGAGAAAGACAAAACGGATTAGGTGGTATTCCTGCGGCTAGTTTTAGCAAACTTGCTGAATTATGCTGCTTTGAACCAGAAGCGGATGGGGTTTTTGGTGAGCGTCAGATGGTAGAACATGACTTAGCCGCCGAACAAGAGATTATCAAACTGTTGCGTCAACAGGCAGCTCAAGCGGAAAGTTTAGGCGATCGCGGTACTCGCTATTTATACGAGCAGATTTTGCTCAAAACCGAAGAAAGAGCTTACCATTTACAGCATTTCTTAGCTCACGATAGCTTGACCCTAGCTTTTGTGGGTAATCGCGCCAATGGTTCTAACTAGTAGGAAGGATAGCAAGTCTCTTCTAGGGCGATCGCTTTAGTAGAGACTTGGTCTCTAGATTCTACCTGCCGCCAGAACTTAATTATTTTCCTGCCTGTATATTCAGGGAAAAAGTAATGAAAAAAATGGTGTCCTTCAGGGTTCATCCAAAGCAAGTCATCATCTTTCAAATGATCTGACCATCCTTGTAAAGCAGAGCGATCGACAATACCGTCATTATCACTACCACACACCATCATGGGCATTAAGACTCCCCCAGCTTCAACCCGATTTAATTGATAAAGGGAGTGAGCGGTGGGTGCAGTGGATAAATCTTGTTGCAGAATTTTACTAAGATTTTTGGTATTGGTTCGGCTTTGATGACCAAACATCATTTGCACCATCCTTGCCAAAAGCATTTCCTGACTGCAAGGTAACAGTTTTCGCATTTGATAATAGTGCGCCTGCCAATCGATCGCAGGAGCAGAAGCTACTCCAAGCAAAGTTAAGGATTTTACTCTTTGAGGATATTCACGAGCATAAAGTAATCCCAGTAAACCCCCTGTACCATGACCAATTAGATTGATCGCTTGGGATTTAGATTTTAGATAGTCGTGGAGTAGGGTTAGGGCTATTTCTAGGGAACTAGCTTCGTCTAACTCCTGTTTATATTCCCAATAGGCAATGGGTATTTGTTGAGATAGATGGCGAATGATGCGACCATCAAACTGCTTGAAACTAGGATTAGCGTTAATCCAAACTGGTGCTGTGGTGAGGGACATCTTCATTTTGAGTAAGTTAATTTAGGCAATTTAGGCTTAAATATTGAATGCTTAGGTTTTTTGTGAGCATTGCTGCAATGATTCATAGCGATACAGCTACCACAGCCAATTCGATGCTCGTCAAGGGAAAAATCTTGACAGCCAATCGCAGTTTCCGACATGGCTACCAAAGGATTGACTGTACATTTAAGTCGATAGTCCCCAGTGAAATAGGCGCACTTATCGCAGGGTATTTGGTGTAGGCGTTTAAGATGATTAACAGCTTGTTTGAACACGGAAAGCGACCGCCAAAACAAGCAAGAAAAAATCAAAGTCCAACCAATAAAACAGAAGGCTAGATATATCATGATTAGGGAAGTCAGAAGTCAGAAGTCAGAAGTCAGAGGTCAGAAGTCAGAAGTCGCAAAGGACATTCGTGTGTCCGCATGCAGTCAGAAGTCAGAAGTCGCAAAGGACATTCGTGTGTCCGCATGCAGTCAGAAGTCAGAAGTATATTACTGTGAGAAGAAAAGGGAAAAGCAAAGGACAAAATATTGGCTCATTTTCATCAGGTGCTTTTCCCTGGTTTTGGAGAGGAGAATCCCCAAACTTTTTAGATAGCTATAGGCTCTCATTTATGTAAAGGATCTAAAAAAGCTTATAGCTTACGGCTTACAGCTTAAAGCTATTGATTACAAAGCAAATTCAGATTTTAGTTGTGTCGTCCATCTTTGAATTCGCTCGTCTGTTAATTCTGATTGATTATCTTCATCTAAAGCCAAGCCGACAAATTTACCACCCTTGTCTGCTTTCGAGGCTTCATGTTCATAGCCTTCTGTAGACCAATGACCTACTGTTTCACCCCCTAGGCTAGAAATCTTCTCTTCTAAGATGCCCATCGCGTCCTGAAAATTATCGGCATAGCCTACTTGATCTCCAGTGCCGAAATAGGCGACTTTCTTACCACTAAAGTCGATACTGTCTAGATCATCATCATAGAAACCTTCCCAGTCTGCTTGTAAGCCACCAATATCCCAAGTAGGGCAAGCAATAATAATGCGATCGTAGTCTGCAAAGTCGCTATCAGAGGCATCAGCGATTTCGTGAAGTGTCACAACGCTGGCACCACCTAGAGCTTTTTGTATTGATTCGGCTGCTTCTTCAGTTTTGCCAGTGGTTGAGCCGTAAAATAGTCCAATTTTAGCCATGATTTTCGCTCCTGTTAATTGATTTTGTGGTTTTGTGGAATGTGGTTTGTCAGTTTCAAGTTATTGAAATTAATTACTATTTATTGAAAGAGATAACAACCTTTGCAGAGCATAGTAAAAAGCCAATTTCAATTATTTCAACTAAAAGAAAGTTCTTCCTCTTTATGGGCTTAAGAATGAGGAATCAGGTATTGATCGCCACCCAATTCCTCGTTAGGCGTGAGAAAAATTCCTCTTCAGTATCATACAGCTTATTGCTATTTATTTGCAATAAAATTTAGATGGATTAAATGCTGCCACTGAACAATGCCTTTAGCACATCGAGATGATCGTAAACTTGGTAGGCAAAAAATGCCCCACCAATACCGCCGACTAGAAAAGCCACGGCAAATTGATTCCAGCCACCCGTGGTTTTAAGCTCATTTGGCACATTAGGATTAGCAGTGGAGTAAGTGGGAAAATCTGACCGCCATTCCTGATTAAAAGAGGCTGCGCCGTAAATTGCTAAACAAATAGTCAGAATGGCAATTAGTCCAACCGCACTAAGTAAACCAATTAAATTTCCTTGTTCGCTATTTCGCTGAGGACCTAAAAGAGCAAAAGGTCCAAAGAGCAAATATCCATGAGCCATGCCAATTTCTAAACCTCGGAACAGGGGCGAAAGACCAGGACGATAAAAAGGGATGTTCCCTAATAGCCACAGACTAAAGTCAGAGGAGTTAAGAGGGGTTTTTAGGTTACCCACAAAAGGATCTTCGGCGACGACTAAAGAAACATCACGGGCAGTAAAATTAAAGCCAGCTTCTGTGCTTCTGGCACGAGTGGCATGCCAAATATGACCCAAAAGAAACAAAACTGCAAATACAACATGGAAAGTAGCCAGCCATCCTCTAGCCGTAACTGTTCCCGTATCGTTCTGCATTAAACCAACAGGGCCGTAAAAGACTTCAGGATAGGCAGTAGCATTGACAGTACAGAAATAAGCTGCCAAAAATCCCATGTAGGAAATTGCCCCCAAACTATAGGCAAGATAGGCTTCTCCTGAATATACCAATACTCGACGCGCCCAACCCAAAGGCTGAGTGGCAATATGCCAGAAACCGCCTAAAATGCAAATTGAACCGACCCAAATATGACCACCAATTATATCTTCTAGATTATTTACTGCTGCCATTCCTGACTTGCCAAAAGCCCCGAATAGGTAGCCAAAGATAGTAGCAGGATTGACGGTGGGGTCGGTGATAATTCTCACTCGTCCCATGCCTCCTGCCCAAGGATCGAATACGCCACCCCAAAACATGGCTTTGAACACCAGCAAAAACGCACCGCTACCCAGCAAAATTAAATGAATACCAATAATCGTCGTCATCTTGTTGGTGTCTTTCCAGTCATAGCCAAAAAAGCCACCGAAAGTATCATTCTGCTCCAGTATTCCAGGCCCAATTAGAGCATGATAAACGCCTCCTGCCCCTAAAACTGCCGACGAAATCAGATGCACCACACCGATTACAAAGTACGGATAGGTGTCGATAATTTGCCCGTCATCGCCGACACCTAGACCTAAAGTAGCCAGGTGGGGTAATAGAATTAGACCCTGTTCGGACATTGGTAAGTCAGGAATATAGTGAGACAACTCAAATAAAGTCATTGCTCCCGCCCAGAAGACAATTAATGCAGTTTGGGCAATATGCGCCCCCAGCAATTTACCAGAAAGATCTTGTAAACGAGCATTACCTCTCCACCAAGGAATAGAGGAAACCTCAATTTTTGCTTTAATTTCTGCGGGATTGGGGTTTGGATTTTGCGCTACGGCGGTCATAGATGAAACCTCCTCTTAAACTATTGCTTTTATTTATCAATAAGATTCTAGATTAGCTTACATTGAAATCTAACTTCTTGACAAATATTTTCTTTTGTTTTTCACAGCTTTTCTATAACTAGTAGTCAAGCAAGGAACTTCGGATTGCTGAAAAGCCCATAGCACATAGTTATTTTTTAATTGTTTTATTTGATGTTTTCGAGAGTTCATAATTAATCCAGATCACTAAAGACTAAAAAATCTAGCTGATAGATCACTTTTTATTAAGTTTTATCACTATGCACTTGCAAGCAACTATCAATAATGCAAAATAGGGTTGTTGCTAACTTATTGAGAAAAAATAGTAACAAGGTTTACAAAATTAATTAAGAGGTTTTGTTTTGCAGACATACGATAAACCGCAGGTTAAGTATGATTGGTGGGCAGGAAACGCCCGTTTTGCCAATCTATCTGGCTTATTTATTGCTGCTCATGTAGCTCAAGCTGCACTGATAGTTTTTTGGGCAGGAGCATTCACTTTTTTTGAGTTATCTAGATTTGATCCGACTCTGCCGATGGGAGAACAAGGATTAATTCTGATTCCTCATTTAGCCACCTTGGGCTTGGGTGTGGGAGCAGGAGGGCAAGTGGTCGATACCTATCCGATGTTTGTGGTGGGGGCAGTACATCTGATTTCCTCGGCTGTATTGGGTGCGGGGGCGCTGTACCACACTTTCAAAGCACCACGGGATTTAAAGGAGGCTAGAGGAAAAGCGCTTAATTTCCATTTTGAGTGGGACGATACTAAACAATTAGGTCTAATTCTCGGACATCATCTGTTGTTCCTGGGTATAGGTGCATTGGCGTTGGTGGCTAAGGCGATGTTTTTTGGTGGACTGTACGATGTCAATATCCAAGATGTGCGAGTTGTCACTGATCCTACCCTCAATCCCGCGACTATCTTTGGCTATCAAACCCATTTTGCCAGTGTAGATAATCTAGAAGACTTAGTTGGGGGTCATGTTTTCGTGGGCTTTATGCTCATTGGTGGTGGGATCTGGCATATTATTACCCCTCCTTTGGGCTGGGCAAAGAAACAGTTAATCTTCTCGGGAGAGGCGATTCTATCTTATTCTCTCGGTGGTATTGCCTTAGCGGGCTTTGTGGCGGCTTACTACTGTGCTGTTAATACCCTAGCTTATCCTCCAGAATTTTATGGCGCACCGTTAGATGTCAAGTTAGGAGTTGTGCCTTACTTTACCGATACCGTAGCTTTAGCTCCAGGAGTTCACACCGCTCGCTGTTGGCTCGCTAATGCTCATTTCTTTCTAGCATTTTTCTTTCTTCAGGGTCATCTTTGGCATGCCCTGCGAGCAATTGGCTTTGATTTCAAACGGGTAACCGCAGCTTTAGACAATGCAGGAACTCCCCACTCAGGCGAGTCTGTGGTGGGACAACCACAGGCTACCTCTAAAGCAGCCACAGAGGGGGCTGGAAATTAGGGATTAGGTTCCAATTGCATTGTTGTGATTGTGTTCTCATTTACAGCTTAGTGCAGATTTTACTTTGCATTGAGCTTTTCTTTTTATTTAGATACAAACTACTCAAAAATTATGACAGTTATAACCGAAAATCCTCGCCAGGATTACAGTTGGCTAGCGGGTAATGCTCGTTTAATTAATTTATCAGGTCAATTATTAGGGGCGCATATTGCCCATGCAGGATTGATTATGTTTTGGGCGGGGTCAATTACTCTGCTAGAAATAGACCGTTTTGTGCCGAATATTCCCCTAAATGAGCAAGGATTGTTATTATTGCCCAATTTGGCTCGATTAGGTTTTGGTGTGGGGGCATCGGGGGCTGTTGTTGACCTCTATCCCTATTTTGTGATTGGGATACTGCATTTAATTGCTTCTGCGGTGTTGGGGGCAGGAGGTTTATTTCATGTCTTTCGTGGCCCTGCTAATCTTAAAGAGGCTTCAGGACGGGCTGCTAAATTCCATTATGAATGGAGCGATCGCCAGAAGTTAGGATTTATTCTGGGTCATCACCTGATTTTTCTGGGGGCTGCTGCCCTGCTATTTGTGGGCAAAGCGATGTTTTGGGGCGGAATCTATGATTCCGTGGCGGGGAATGTGCGCTTGGTTACTGAGCCAAATCTAAATCCCGTGACGATCTTTAGCTATTTGTTTGGTTTGAAGGATGGGGTTTGGAATCCTTTGGGCATGGCTGGGGTAGATAACTTAGAAGATGTGATCGGTGGTCACATCTGGGTAGGGGTGGCTTGTCTTGCTGGTGGTGCTTGGCATATTACCAAAGAGCCTTTCGGCTGGGCAAAAAATAGCTTGACTTATGATGGTCACGCGATTCTTTCCTATAGTTTAGCGGGGGTAGCGCTGATGGCATTTACCTCTGGCTATTTTGTGGCTTTTAATGACATTGCTTTTCCTGCTGAATTATATGGGGCGGATCTGGGTCAGTTTGCGGGGGTGCAGTTTACTCTTTGCGCTGCTTTCTTGGGTGGTCATATCTGGCACGCTCTGAAGTCAAAATCTGAAACAGGCATTTTGAGTGAGGAGGATCAGTTTAGAGCAATTATGGTAGGCTTTCTAGTACTGGCGATCGCCGTTATTAGCCTTGTGTTGCTTTCCGCTAAACCGTAAATTTAAGAAAAACTACTTCCACTCTAGAAACAGCAGATCGAGCGATCGCCAAAAAAAGATTTACTCCACCGTGTCTTATTTACTTTTTAGGCGTTGCTGGATTGAGGTGTGATTCACCAGAAATGCGATCGTTTACAGCCAAGTTAGCGATCGCATCTTTATCTAAATACAGGTATACTGTACTGTGGGTCATGTGCTTTAGATATCAAACAGCTTATTCCAGTTCTAATTGTAATGAAGGCATTAATCTTTGTAAGTTCTTCAGGGATTTACTTTGCCAAGGATTCTTTTTCGCGCCAATGACGATCATCTGAATATTTTGGCGCTTACGCACGTTGATTACAAATCTAGATAAGATACTAATCCCCGAACTATTAAGAAAGTTGAGTTGTTTAAGATCTAAAACAATTTTTGGTGGTTCTTGTTGAGCAACGTGATTGAGCAAATCAGAAATTGAAGCATATTCGACGCTCCCGTTAAGTCTGAGAGAGCCGTCAAAAACAATCTGTTGGGATGCTTCATCGTAGACAACGCTATAGTTTTTACTTCTGATCTCCATAATCGATAATCGTCTCAAAAAATAAATATTATGCCTGACGTGAATTAGCTAGTTTTCAACTCCAAACTCTGAGACTGAACTCCGAACTCCGAACTCCGAACCAGCCATCTTAACTCGGAAAAATCAAAATCAAATTAATAGCTGCACCATTGTCGTCACACTAATAGCAGCAGAATGATCAGCTAACGGCTCAAAATGCCAGCCAATCCTCGCGTCGTAATCATTAAGCATGGTTAACAAGCCCAAATTTGATAATTTTTGATTTTCATCCAGAGCATTCTGCTCTAGTTGCGCCAAATACATTTCACTGGGATTACCATCCAGTAATTTATTGATCTGAGCTTGAAAATTCATGGTTTGCTCGATAGAAATGCTGTTGGTGAGTTGTAAGATGATCGCGTTAGGGGTCAAATGAATTTGAATACTGATGGGAAAAGAAGAGGTTTTGACACAATATTTCATACCATTTTCCAGCAGTTCGTTAGCAATATAGCTGACAGCACTTTTTACTTCGGCTTGCTTTTCGGTATCTGGATGTTGATCATCATCCCCCAGAAAAAAAGTACTTAGATAGTCCGCCAAAAAATCTGCCGACAAGCAATTATTGCGCCATCGTTGTTGTAGAGGAATTGAACCAGGGGAAAAGCTGAGGATCAAATATTCTTTACTGGGAGGCAAACTTGGTCGAAACTCCCCCATCGTTTGCTTGAAGGCAAGATCGTTGGTATTCATAGCAACTAGTTGTTAATCTTGATTAATCTTATTTTCTTTTCGTTTCAAAATCACTAGGGTAATATCATCGTAAACCTGCTCAATGCCAATATGCGATCGCAAATCTTGAATAACTGCTTGGCGAATATCTTGAGCGGAACGTTGCCAATTTTGCTGCACTACGGCACACAATTGGTCTAGACCATAATGAACCCCCAGACAGTTAGTGGCTTCTGTAATCCCATCGGTATATAGCACGGCTACTTCCGATGGCGCGAAGGGAATTTGAGTTTCAAACACAAAATCGGCAATACTCTCCGTTAAACCCAGAGGGAATCCCAAATCGACTGTATCGATTCTTTCAATTTGCCCTTGTCGTACAATCAAAATTTCTTCGTGTTGACCACTAATCCGTAAAATCCCTTCGGAGTAATCCACGAGGGACAAAGAAATATTTTTGTCAGAGTTCAAACGCTGGACATTTTTATAAATCGTGCGATTAAGTACCTCAAATAAACGTTTGGGATCGGTTTCGTGATGCTCAATCAAGGTGCGAATCGCCGTCTGTACCATCAACATCAAGACACCACTTTCTAAACCATGTCCTGAAACATCACCAATGCCAATAATAATTCGTCCCTGATGCTGCACCACATCATAGTAATCTCCACCAATTTCCGCCGCTGCTTCACTAAATCCAGCAATTTCTAAAGCCTCGATCTGATGTAGTTCTTTTTCCTTGGGAAGCAACATTTTTTGCAATCTTTGGGTCACTTCCAACTCACTACTAAGACGAGTATTTTCTACCTGTAAGCAATTATTGAACTGACTTATTTGTTGGTTAGCCTGGGCTAATTGTCTCATGTAGATTGCTTCCAAATCCCGCAATCTTTTTTGTTCTAAACAAGCTCCTAACCTAGCTTTTAATAATACGGAATTAAAAGGTTTAGTCAAATAGTCTTCTGCCCCCATTTCAATACATTTAACGACACTATCGGTCTGCTCTAAGGCAGAAATCATAATGGTCGGAATGTTTTTCCAGGGACTACTACGAATCCATTGTAAAACTTGATAACCATCAATTTCAGGCATGATGATATCGAGCAGAATTAAATCAAAAGTTTCTGTTTGAATCATCTGAATGGCTTGCTTGCCATCTTTCGCCGTTGCCACCTGATAGCCTTCTGCTTGAACCTGAGTAGCTAAAATCTCTCGATTGATGGCGCTATCATCCACCACTAAAATCCTGTATTCTGGGGTTGCTGTTGCTGCTGGAGGATCATTTAGGACAAATCCCGACAAAAGAGAATCAGTATTAATATCTAGAACCGTATCTTCTAAAAGTTCTATTTTTGAAACCTCTGTTAATTCTTGAATCTCCTGCAATAGTTGGTTAGCTGCCCGATTAATTTGCTTTATTTCCAGCAGAAAATTTTTGTCCCCCAGAGAAATTAATTGTTGACTACTAGCAATTACTAGTTGAGTGGGTTGCTCTAACTGAATTTTTAATTGAGGATTACTCCTGATTGTTTCTAGCGCCAGAGAATTATCGGGCAATACTGTGGGGTCAAAAAAAGTGTTAACGGCAGCTAATAACTCTACCCCACATAATCTAATTTGCTCAAGTTCTTGAAGGTATGCTACGTCTTGATTGATCTGGGCAATTTCTTCAATAATCATCTCGCTATGACCAATGATCGCATTGATGGGGATGCCTAATTCTTGGCGCAGTTGAGATAGTTGAGACAACTGTGATTTGTGATCGGTAAACATAAAAACATGAGCTTGAGTAAAGCTGGATTTAGTTATTAGTTATGGTCTACATCTAAATAATCAGCCACAATCTAAGAGATTCCTGGGGCATTAACTACAGGTAAGACGGTTGCCAGAATCATAAAAGTAATAATTGCCAGAGCTAAATTGCGATAAATGCGCTTTTCTGGTCTGCATCTTTGGTACTTGATTGCATACTTCATGGAGATAGATAAGATTAAATATAATTTCTTAATTTTCTCCTTTATAACAAAACTCTGAAGGAAATTAGCTGTGTTCAAACGGGGAAAGCTAATCGGTTATTTAACTATTGCTAGGTAGGTTGAAAAGGGAAGGATCTTTATAATTAAGAAAGCTAATGCTAGATAACTATAAATCAGTACCTTTCCTTGCTGCCATCAGCATTTTACTCCTAATCCCCGTGGGTATTGGCGCATTAGTCTATTCGTCTGTGCGTAACGATTCCACCGACCAATTAAGTGAAAAGGCAGGGGAATCTACAGCAGAAAGTAGCCCTCAATTTACACCATCCGCTCCCAGTGGTGGAGGTCATGATCTTAATCCCACTAAAGGCATCCCCACAGGAACCTATTCCAATCCCCCGACTACCATCGAATCTGGTAGAGGAATAGCCCCCAGCAATACTAGTCCCCAGCCAATTGATGATTTCCCCTCCAGTGTCGATCGCAATCGAGCCATTCAACAATCCCTGAATAATTCCTCTTCACTAGAGCATTCAATTCCCGACTATAGCGATCCTGCTCCTAGCAATAACTATCAAAGTACTCAAGACAATAGCTTGATTGAACCGCTGTCAGAGAGCAGCATACTCGAAACCCCCGAAAGTACTCCCGAACCTGTTGTTCCTCTTGCTCCAGTGGTGCAACCCCGATCTCAACTAGCAAATTAGGCGTTAGTAATTCGATAATGTCGTACAGGAGTTTATTGTTCTTAGCTGTAAGCTGTAAGCTCTTTAAAAAAGTGACCAATCAGATATAGAGAACCACATAGAACAGTTGTCCCCCCTGAGTCTTGCGCCGATTGGGAGGCGATCGCCACATCCAGAGCCGTAAAAACATCCTGATGGGTTTGGCAATGATTAAGCAGGGGGCAAACCTGGAGCGCCAAAGCTGCTAACTCTTTTGGTTCGGCGCTGCTGTGGTCGGGAACAGGAACTAAATGTAGTGTATCCCTGGGCTTTAACAACACCTCAAAAATGTCTTCGTGGTCTTTAGTCGATAACATGCCCATCACCCAAGTAATCGGCTGCGGAAGTGTATCTACATACTGTCTCAGGGCGATCGCGGCGGCGGGATTGTGGGCCCCGTCAATCAACAAAGGATGATCGTTCCAGGTTGTCCACTGTAATCGACCTCGCCAACGAGTTTTATTAATTCCTGTTTGGATAGCCAGTTCAGGAATATCCCATCCCTGGTGCTGTAGAGCTTTAATCGCGGCAATGGCGATCGCCGAATTACTTAACTGAACTTGACCCAATAGAGGCAAGGGATATGTCAAATTTTGATACTTTGCCCAGATAGTATCGGGGGACTCAGCCATTTTAACGACAGTAGCGGTTTCTACGATGGTGACGGGAGCGTTTAAGACTTCTGCCTTCTGTTTCACTACTTTCCAAGCTGATCCAGGCAGTTGACCCACGATGACTGGACAATTAGCTTTGATCACCCCTGCTTTCTCGCGGGCAATATCAGCGACGGTGGGGCCTAAACGTTGCCAATGTTCTTTACTGAGGGAGGTAATGACACTGACCAAACTACGATCCTTGACGTTGGTAGCATCCAGCCTACCCCCTAACCCCACTTCAATCACTGCTAGATCCACCTGCGATCGCGCAAAATAAAGCCAAGCAGCGGCAGTAATCACTTCAAATTGGGTGGGGCTTTCAGTACCAGGAGCGATCGCTGATTGAATCTCCTCCAAGATTGCTGCTAAAGCGTTATCGGCAATAGGCTGTTCGTTGAGATGAATTCGTTCCGTCCAATCCACCAAATGGGGTGATGTGTAGCGTCCCACTCGATAGCCCGCTTCCGTCAAAATGGAGGAGAGATAGGCACAGACAGAACCTTTGCCATTGGTTCCCGCCACGTGAATAATCGGTACTTGGTGCTGAGGATTGCCTAAGTCTGCCAGTAGTTTTTCAATTCGGTCTAAACCGAGGTGAACGCCGAAACGTTGAAAAGGCTCTAGAAGAGCGCTAATCCTATTTTCCTGAACCACCATGCCCACAACTCCGCCGAAATATCGCGACACAGACAATCATAATCGATAAAGGGCTTCGCCCAAGCTTTTAGCTTTTAGCTTTTAGCCTTTAGCTTTTAGAAGTTAAACCAAGGCTCTGAAGCTCATAGCTTTTTGATAACCACCTAGCTTGATGTTCTATCGGTGCAAGAAACTAGATAAGATAGAGAACAAATAAAAAGCTTAGAGCTTAGAGCTTAAAGCTTAAAGCTTTAGATAATTCCTTTCTATAAGACAGACCGCTGATTTATGGCACAGATAGAAACCAGAACCGAACCCATGATTCTCAACATGGGGCCTCATCATCCTTCAATGCATGGTGTTTTGCGCCTCATTGTCACCCTTGATGGGGAAGATGTAATCGATTGTGAACCTGTAATTGGCTATCTTCATCGAGGGATGGAGAAAATTGCCGAAAATCGTACTAGTGTTATGTACGTTCCCTATGTCAGTCGTTGGGACTATGCCGCTGGCATGTTTAATGAAGCCATTACCGTCAATGCTCCCGAAAAACTGGCGGGGATTGAAGTGCCAAAACGCGCTCAATATATCCGAGTCCTGATGCTGGAGTTAAACCGCATTGCTAACCATTTATTGTGGCTTGGCCCATTTATGGCAGATGTGGGGGCGCAAACTCCCTTTTTCTATATCTTCCGTGAACGAGAGCTAATTTATGACCTTTGGGAAGCTGCCACGGGACAGCGGTTAATTAACAATAACTATTTCCGTATCGGCGGTGTATCTGTTGATTTGCCCTATGGCTGGATTGATAAATGCGAAGATTTTTGTGATTACTTCGATCCTAAAGTTGATGAATATGAAAAACTAATTACCAATAACCCTATTTTCCGTCGTCGGGTGGAAGGAGTCGGCACCATTTCTCGCCAGCAGGCTATCAACTGGGGCTTATCAGGGCCAATGTTACGGGCTTCGGGAGTTAAATGGGATTTACGTAAGGTAGACCACTACGAATGCTATGACGACTTTGACTGGGATATTCATTGGGAAACAGCGGGAGATTGTTTTGCTCGTTACCTAGTGCGGGTGAGGGAAATGCGCGAGTCAATCAAAATTATTCGCCAGGCATTAAAGGGTATCCCTGGGGGTGCTTACGAAAACCTCGAAGCTCAACGGATGGCAGAAGGACGTAAATCGAAGTGGAATGATTTTGAATATCAATATGTCGCTAAAAAAGTTGCCCCCACCTTCAAAATCCCTGCGGGAGAACACTATGTGCGTCTAGAAAGCGGCAAAGGGGAATTAGGAATCTTTGTTGTCGGTAACGATAATGTCTTCCCCTGGCGCTGGAAAATTCGCGCCCCTGACTTCAACAATCTACAGATTCTACCCGACCTATTGAAGGGAGTTAAGTTGGCGGATATTATGCCCATCCTCGGCAGCATTGACATCATTATGGGGTCGGTAGATCGCTAAAATAAGATAATTCAAGCTACATTTTTACTAAAGGTGGGGTTAAGTCCCACCTTTTTATCTTGATTTATTTTGGTAAAATCCAGTAAAGTCATGGACAATATAGCCACATTTCAGGCGATCGCCCAACAAGGCCAAACTACCACTGAATTAGCGCTGCAACTCTTTGACCAACTAGATTCTGTAGATATAGAATTCATGCTTGGTAGATGGCACGGCTCAGGGTTTCCCACCAATCATCCAATGGATGGTTTACTAGAAGCTTTTAACTGGTACGGCAAGGAATTTGTCTCGGCGGATCACGTCCATCCTTTACTGTTTACTGACGGCAAGAGTATTTTTAAGGTTGACCCAAACCCCACATTGATGAAACTGGGACTTAGTTTCCCGATTCCCCGAAACGAGGCAATCAAACCTATTTATGTTGCCTTGAATAAAATGCTCAAAACCGAAAAGAGTAAAGCCAGGGTAAGGATGATGGAACACCGTGGCAAAGTAAGCGCGACGATGATTTATGATTACTTACCGATTAATGATGTTTTTCGACGAGTAGATGAAAATAGGGTATTGGGACTGATGGATTTTAAAGAAATGCCACAGCCATTCTTTTTTACTTTAACTAGAGAATTAAGTTAATCAACTAACTTTTAACTGGCTCTAAATGTCGAATGCGGGTCGTCTCGGCGATCGCTCTTTGTAAAGTTTTATATGGAGATCCAACTACTTTTGATGCTTCAGCCAAAAAAAGCTCTACCAAGAAGCCATTTAACCTTCATTAGTAGAGCTAGAGTATCAATAATTTGCGAGACAGAATTAACCGACTAATTATTGTCACCAGAATCAGAGTCACCATTGTTCGCATCTGCGGTCTCTTTGTTGTCGCTGTTACCGTTATAGTTTCTTCTTCCGCGATTTCCGTAGCGACTAGTTTGTTTACGGAATTTGCGCGCATTGATCTTATTACGGGCAGCTTTTTCTTTTTTCGCGTTACGACGTTTAGCCATTTAGGTATGATTCCTCATTACACAGTAAAAAGCTTCTGAGAGTTCCTAGCATAATAATCTAGTTGCCCCTCAAAAGCGCAATTTCGATTCAATTTTGAAGCTTAGATGAGCAGCTTAGAAGCGATCGCGACGACCACCACCACTGAACGAACTTTTGTCGTCACGAGGTCTTGCCTTGTTGACTTTAATCTCGCGACCCATCCATTCTGCCCCATCTAGGGTCTCAATTGCTTTATCCTCTTCTGTTTCTGTTTCCATTTCTACAAAGCCGAAACCACGTTTGCGACCTGTTTCACGGTCAGTAGGAAGATGAACTCGTTTAACTTTACCGTATTCTGAAAATACTTCACTTAAATCTTCTGGGCTAACCTCATAGCTGAGATTACCGACGTAAATTGACATGAACTGAATGTCTCCTGAATGCACATTAGATGTAGAGAGTTTAAATTTCGGGAAAAAACCAAATCAATACTATATGGAAAAACCTATCAATACTGAATACAAACTGGGTCGCCGATCTTTATCTCAATATGAATCCTAACACTTTATGCTATAAAAAAAATATTCTAGTTAGGGCAATATTTTTTTACATAATTTTGTTAGTTACTGTTAGCCAGTAATTATTTAAGCTGCCAATTTTGAGTGACTATTCCTTGTGCTAAACATGATTTTACTAGTGCTTGGGGAGCAGTGGTAGCGATCGTGCCAGGATATACATGATGCTGCCAAACTGGATGGGTGATCAGGGAACATTGCTGATAGTCAATTAATGGATAGTTGAGTAACCCCTGAACCACAGCATTGTCATCCCAGGTCATACCCTGAGAAGCTAATAGGGGATAACCAGTACGAGGATCGAACAGATCACTGGTATACCCTTGATCTTGTAAGGCAAAAATCAGATTACAGCCAAAGCGGAGCAACTCTGCTCGTAGTCGATTCTTTTCTACTGTAACTTCACTGCTGGTGTCTTTTAAAGAAATTGATGACTGTTGCAAAACCAAAATTAAATAGCTGAGGGGAATTTCCCAGCCAGGTAATAGCTGTTGTTGATGGGCGATCGCAAACTGGTGGGGAGATGCCACCCAGACATCAACCTCTCTTCCTGATGATGTGTTGACGAAGGAGTAAGTAAGCATAATTATGATCACAAGCTATAAGCTATAAGCTATAAGCTATAAGCTATAAGCTAATTAAAGCTCAATTCCCTCTATGCTACTACGGGGATTTTCAGCCCGCAGATCACGGATTTTTTCATAATACTCTCTTTCTTGAGAATTAATTTTTTGAGGTGTTGCCACCACAATTCTGACTAGCTGATCAGAACGATTTCCAGGGGAAGTTGACCAGCCTTTGCCCCGTAAACGCAACACTTGACCTGAATTTATCCCCGCAGGAACTTTCATCGTCACCAGTCCATCAGGGGTTGGAATCCTAATAGATGAACCTAAAACTGCTTCGTCAGGAGCGATCGGTACATCACAAACTAGATTATCGCCTTCAAAACTAAAAAAGGGATGAGGGTCTAATGCAACATTGAGATATAAATCTCCTCTGGATGTGCCAGCTAAATTAGCTTTTCCTTTCCCTGGTAGACGTATCCGAGAACCAGGTTTTGCCCCCGCAGGAATCCGCACCTCCATAGTTTCCAGATTTAGCTTCAGTCGTTTAGTTGTACCCCTAAAAGCTTCGGCATAAGTTAAATTGATGCTAGCTTCGTCATTGATGGGAACAGATGTTTCAGTCCGATTAAAACCCTGTGAATTACTACTTTGAGGAGGATTGGGGGATGAAGTGCTGCCACTACTCGGACTAGAAAAACGACCTAAAAGTTCATTAATAAACTCATCGAAATTACCATATTGACTAAAATCACTACTATTAAAGTCTACTTTAGACCTGGAAGTACTGCTGTTATTTCTACTGGTAGCATTATTAGTTTGTCTACTCCCTGAACCCTGTTCCCAATATTGACCAAAGTTATCATATTTAGCTCGCTTGTCTTCATCAGAAAGTACATCATAAGCCTCGCTAATTTCTTTGAACTTTGACTCAGCAGCTTTATTTCCTTGATTGCGATCGGGGTGATATTTTAAAGCTAATTGACGAAAATTCTTTTTAATTTCACTAGTATCTGCTGTTTTTTTAACTCCCAAAATAGCATAGTAATCTTTATATTCGGTAGAAGACATTACAAAATTCCCTAAAAAAGCTAGCTGGTTTTAATGCAATTAATGCAACAGAACAATATTTCAGTAATCTTCTCTAAAGTTTAACTCCAAAATTTTTCGCTTCACTATAGTAGATCTAAAAAAGTAGATCTAAAAATAACCTTTCCTCAAATATTAATAATTAGACAAAAGTTAGACAAAGTAAAGGGGTAGTCAACTTGACTACCCCTCCCAAGAATTTTCAGTTTCAATTGAAGATTTATTAATCTCAAACTAGTAACTGGCAAATCAACTCATATTTATTAAGTCGGCGAATATAATTTAGAGGTTCATTAAATGTTAGATCACGGTGTTATCTTGAATGGTGGCATTTTTCAAAATAACGACGATGCCACTACGAATATAAAAACCTTCGTCTTCTCTTTGGGATTCTTCCACTCGATCCTTGTTAAGAATTTGAACATTGCGACCAATACGAGCATTTTTATCGACGATCGCATGACGAATTGTACTTCCTTCACCAATACCGACGGGAATCTCTCCACTTTGCAATCCAGATTGTCTTTCGGCGAACGGCTCATAAAAATCCGCTCCCATCAGTAGACTGTCTTCGATGGTACAGTTCCCTTCAATCCTAGTTCTCACCCCAATCACAGAATGATTAATGTGACAATTTTTGATGATGCAGCCTTCCCCAATCATCGATTCACTTACCCGACAATCCAAGAGTTTTGTGGGGGGTAAATAGCGTGGTCGTGTGTAGATCGGCGCTTTTTCATCATAGAAGCTAAAGTCGGGTTGTGGCTGCTTCGTCAGCGCTAAATTTGCTTCATAAAATGACTCGATTGTCCCGATATCCTCCCAATAACCCTTGAATAGATAAGCCTGAAGCTGATAATCTTGGGCTGCACCAGGAATAATTTCGTTACCAAAATCAGTTTGAGCAATGTTCTTTTCTAATAAATCAATTAAAACGTCTTTCTTAAATACATAAATGCCCATCGAAGCTATGTATGGACTTTGTTTCGCCTGTTCAGGTGTTAGACCAAGTACGGTTGTATCTACCTGCATTTGCTTCAATTCTTCCCCTTGGGGCTTTTCAGCAAAATTGATAATTCTACCGCGATCGTCAATTTTCATCAGACCAAAGCTAGACGCTCTTTTGTCGTCAATTGGCACTACGGAAAGGGTAATATCTGCCTTGCTTTCCCGATGATGTTTAATAAATTTGCTGTAATCCATGCGATAAAGATGATCGCCAGACAGGATAATAACTTCATCAACATCCCAAGCCTTGATGGAATCAATATATTGACGCACGGCATCCGCCGTTCCCTGAAACCAACCAGAGTTATCTTTAGTTTGTTGTGCTGACAGCACTTCTACAAAGCCTTCCCTAAATCCAGAAAAATTGTAACTGCGATTTAGATGGCGATTAAGAGAAGCAGAATTAAACTGAGTCAGTACGTATATTTTGAGAATCTCAGAATTGATACAATTGCTGACGGGAATGTCGATTAAACGATATTTGCTTGCCAAGGGGACGGCTGGTTTTGCCCTTAACTTAGTGAGGGGATACAAACGAGTACCTGCACCGCCTCCTAGAATGATACCTAATACTCTTTTCACTTCTTAAAACCTCGTGAATGGCTGTGCCTCTCAAGATAAAGTTTATCTGAATGGGGGACAGATTCAGCAAAATCAAGAGGAAAAGGATCAGTTTTGTTAAGGTATATAAGTGGAACCCCACCCAAGCTTAATAAAATTCTTCCTCTAAAACTTTTGGCGATCCCGAAGGGTAGGGGTCGCCTAATCGCCTAATCATCTGCTCAATTTGCTCGACCGATTCAGGAGCAGATATTGCCTCAGCTTTAATCAAATCATCAATATGTGTCTTTTCGTTAATAATGGCGATCGCTCTTGTCTTAATCTCGGTTAAACGAGAATGTTGCTCTATAGGGACGGGTGAAAGAACTTTAAAGATTCTAGATTAGAAAGAAGGATAAATGAAACACGTTAGATATAATATTTAATTAGAGCTAGAGATTATTAGGTAAAGCTATGTTGATTAACGGAACATCTGAAAATGACGACCTCAAAGGAACTGAGGGGAACGATACCCTCGAAGGTGGTACGGGAGATGACACGATATTAGGGGGAGAGGGGAATGATCAGATCGCTTTCGGGATGGGGACAAAATTGGTTGATGGAGAGGCAGGAGATGATCTTGTAACTTTAAATTTCTCCGAGGAGTCCGCTGATTTCACCCTGGTATATAACAGCACCGATGGCGGTGTTACTAGTGAAGGTATTCTCAGTGGGACAAGAATTGAAGGAGTAGAACAGGTAAATGTTAGCTCTGGCAGCGGAGACGATGATATTAACATCTCTGGAGCTTCTATTGGTAGCACTGTCAATACAGGAACTGGCAAGGACTATATTATTGGCAGTAATGGAAATGACAACCTGGATAGTAGTTCGGGAGACGATACGGTCATTGGTGGAGAGAAAAATGACACCCTTGATGGTGGCATCGGTAACGACATCCTGAATGGAGAAAGTGGGAATGACGTAATTACCTTTGGGGAGGGGTCAAAAACCGTTAACGGTGGGGGAGGCAGAGATCGCCTAGAACTAGATTTTTCTAGAGAATCAGCAGACTTTATTTTAACTTATAACGAATTTGAAAAAGCCAGTTTAACCACTGGGGGTATCTTAGACGGTACAGAAATAGAAGCGATCGAACAACTCGATGTGGCATCAGGTTCGGGTGATGACGTGATTGATATCGCTGCCACTACCGTCGGGGGTGTTGTCAGTGGAGGCGAAGGGAGCGATGCTCTAGTTGGTGGTTCAGGAGATGACGAACTAAGTGGCGACTCAGATAACGATACCTTTTTTGGCGGAGGAGGTAGTGACAAGCTAGATGGAGGCGAAGGAGATCAAGACGTTGCCGTTTTCTTAGGAGACAGAGCAGACTACGAAATTACTTTTGGGGATGATGATATTAGCGTCGCCGATGAATCAGATGCCGATAGTTTAACTAGTGTCGAGTTTCTTCGTTTTGATGATGGCGACTTTAATCTAGGGACGAAAAAATTTGTCTCCGAGGAAGGAGATTCATCGACAGAGGAAGATTCCACCGAGACAGCAAGTAATGACGACTCAAATGCCAATACAGAGGTCGAACCTGTTTTTCTGCTGGAAACAGAAAATCAATCTCAGTTTTATACCACCGATGAAACCGAACGAGATGCATTTTTGGATGATTCCTCAGATTATGAACTGACAGGAGTTTCTTTTGTGGGAGCGGAGCCACCTTCAGAAGGAGAGCAAGAGAGTGGCATTAGTCCCGTATCTCGCTTTTTGAATACCGACACCGACACTTATTTGTATACAGCAGATGATGAGGAAAAAGCTGCCATCACTGAAAATTTAGATAACTATGTTTCGGAAGGAACTGCCTATTATAGTTATGACACCCAAGAAGAGGGAACTATTCCTGTGTATCGTTTGTATAACACCGAATCAGATACCCACTTCTACACTGTTTCCGCCTCAGAACGAGATTCTTTGCTCGAATCTGCCGATTTTGAGTCTCAAGGTGGTGCAGACGGTATTGCTTTTTATGTTGAACCTGCCCCTGAAGGATAAGAGGTATAATCTGAGTCGGCGTTAGTAATTGTCCAAAACTAGGAACTAACGACTAAGAACTAACAACTTAAAAAACTTGTGAAATCCAAAATTTTGCCGAGTATTCCTGCTAATGTTTGGGTTTTAGGGTTTGTCAGTCTACTAACAGACATCAGTACGGAGATGATCCATTCGGTACTGCCCCTGTTTTTAGTTTCCTCGTTAGGGGCAAGCATCGTCACTGTGGGTTCAATTGAAGGGATTGCTGAATCCACAGCTTCGATTTTAAAAGTCTTTTCTGGTGCTTTGAGTGATTATCTAGGGCAACGCAAACAGCTAGCGATCGCTGGTTATGGATTATCGACTCTAGTCAAGCCTTTATTTGCTCTGGCAATTAATCCCACTTGGGTTTTAATCGCTCGTTTTGGCGATCGCTTAGGAAAAGGAATTCGGGTTGCTCCCCGTGATGCTTTGGTGGCAGATGTTACGAATGCAGGCAATCGTGGTGCTGCCTATGGTCTACGTCAATCCCTTGATACTATTGGCGCATTTTTAGGTCCCCTAGCTGCATTTGCCTTGATGTCCGTCTCTGGACAAAATTTTCGCCTGGTGTTTTGGTTGGCTGTACCCCCTGGAATTTTAGCTGTAGCTCTCTTGGCAAAGGGCATCAAAGAACCAAAAGCTAAGGTCAGTCAACCACGCCAAAATCATTTAAAGTGGTCATCTTTACGCAGCTTGGGTAAAAGCTATTGGTCTTTAGTAATGGTGGCGTTACTATTTAATTTGGGCAATTCCAGCGATGCTTTTTTAATGCTGCGAGCTGAGGAAGCTGGAATTGCTCCCAATCTCGTCCCCTTAACTTTAGTGGCGATGAATCTAGCCTACTCCCTCAGTGCCTATCCTATAGGTTTACTATCCGATCGCATTGGCCGCCTTGGCTTATTAGTTAATGGATTACTGTTATATGTTTTAACTTATCTGGGTTTTGCCTTTGCCAATCATGGGTGGCAAATTTGGCTACTATTTGGTTTATATGGACTGCATCAGGGGATGAGTCAAGGTGTTTTGTCGGCTTTAGTAGCAGATCGAGTTCCCGCTAATGTCAGGGGGACAGCTTTTGGTGCCATTAATTTGGCGATTGGCATTGCTCTTTTACCAGCCAGCTTAATTGCTGGAACTCTATGGGAGGTGGTTGGTTCGAGAGCAACTTTTATTTGTGGTAGTGTATTTGCCTTAAGTGCAGTTTTGTTACTATTGACAACTATCAGCAGAGATTAACCCGAACTCAGTTGGAACGCTTCGTAATTTCTTGGGCGATCGCTTTCAAAGTTTCTTCTAAGGAACTTTCATAAACACCATAAAACAGAGCATTTTCTGTCTTAGCACCTGGTTCGACTTCTACGGCATGACTCACCAGAATTTTGACTGGGGATGTTTCCTTTAGTTGCCATCTACCCACCAGTTTCTTTAAATCACCGTCAACAATTTTAAAATCTATTTTATGGGGTTTAGTTTTAATTGCTTCGATCTGGACGGTGAATTTATGCTTAATCACCCAAAGATCGACCACATTTACCTGCTCAAAGACCAGGCGATCGCCTTTGCTAGAAATGATCTTACTAGAGGCAATATTAGGCATAAAGCCCTCGAAGTTATCATAATCCGTTAGCACCTGCCACGCAGCATTGATATTGCCTGTTGTCTCTACTTGCGCCAGGTATGTTCCCTTTTGTCCTTTGAGTACGACTTTTCCTTGTTTGAGACTAGTCTTTTCCTGGGGGGATAAATTCGCCAGACTATTTTCTAGGGCAACAAGATTCTGCCCCTGGGCAGCCAAACTCCCATTAAGCTCTTGCTGAACAACCGAAATTAACCCCAAGCAATAAATAAAAAATAACGGTTTGATTAAAATTCGCCAATTCATAAACATAAATTGTAGAGAACACTGAGAATATATTTACCTTTAAAAGCTTTTAGCCGTTAGATCTTAGCCTTTGGCTTTTAGCTAATAGCTGGAGAGAAGCCTCTTTACACATAATTTTAATTTGCCAAATCAATAAACACCAATTAGTATAAATAGCAATATAATAATCAACTCTATTTGTCCATAAGTCAACTACAAAATAGCCAAACTATAAGATTAAGATGCATATTTCTTCATCTCTCCTAATTCCTTTTTTTAGTGGCATATATCTCTTAAGTATTCATGTCATACTAAGAGTTTGTCAGTTTGAAAAGCGCGTTCAATAATTAATTGATAATTGATAATTGATAATTGATAATTGATAATTGATAATTGATAATTGATAATTGATAATTGATAATTGATAATTGATAGAAGTCCATCTGTACGGCAAATGAAACTATCATCGAAGTTAAAATTCTAATTGTTGTGTATTTGTAGCCAAGAAAGGTTTCTAAGTTCATTTCTCATACCATAGTTATAAAGTTGGATTGGCAGTTTGCGATCGCCTAGGGTCAATTGCTAAAATTTATATTACTAAAGAACTAAGACTTGCTTTATGGTTGCTTCTCCTGAATTTGAACGAGGAATCGCTGAGTTTAATCAGCAGCAGTTTTATGCTTGTCACGATACCTTGGAAGCAATTTGGGTTGATGCGCTGGAAGTAGATAAGCGTTTTTACCAGGGGATTTTGCAGGTAGCAGTAGGCTGTTATCATCTCAGTAATAATAATCTGCGGGGAGCTATTATCCTTCTGGGGGAAGCGGTGAGAAGATTGTGTGATTATCAGCCAGATTATGAAGAAATTGATGTTGAACAGCTATTAGCCCAGACTATGGCTCTACTGCAAGCACTTCAGCAACTTCCCCCTGAGAAAACCCAGGATTTTTGGCAACAACTAGTGAAAAAACAGTTGGGAGTTTCAACGGAAGCACCCGATAGTGATTCTCCTTCAGACTTGTCAGATTTACTTTCTAGTTGCCAACTGCCTTATATCAGTAGAGTATTAACTTAATCCACCCTTATTGTGAGAAATATTGATGACAGATACTATTTTTGGCAAAATTATCCGTCGTGAAATTACTGCTGATATTGTCTACGAAGATGATTTGGCTTTAGCTTTTAGGGATGTTAGTCCTCAAGCGCCAACCCATATCTTAGTTATCCCCAAAAAGCCCATCCCTCGTTTGTCCGAATCAACTCCAGAAGATACCGCGCTGATGGGACATTTGCTGATGACTGTCAAGAAAGTTGCCGAACACGAAAATCTGAGCAATGGATATCGAGTGGTGATTAATAATGGTAGCGACGGTGGACAGACGGTGGATCATCTTCATCTACATATTTTGGGCGATCGCTCTATGGGTTGGCCTCCAGGTTAAAGGGAATCGAAGAGAGTTATTTCCTTGGAATGACTATATTTTAAATACTCCTTTAGACAGAAGCTAAAAAAATTAAATGAAGTCAGGATAGGAATGTTCGTAGAACTGAAACTAATTTAAGATTAGCCTCAATAATTAATTTAAAAGGATAAAAATATGCTCAGAACACTTTTAACCTTGTTAGCTACCGCTTTGAGCTTACTTGTAGTTGATCTGATTTTCCCTGGAGTCAGATTAGCCAATTTTCCCGCTGCCTTGATTGCGGCGGCAGCGATCGGCTTAGTTAACTCTGGTATCAAGCCGATAATCTCAGTCTTATCATTACCCCTCAATCTTTTAAGTCTAGGTACTTTTTCCCTAGTTGTTAATGGTTTATGTTTTTGGCTGGCATCAATCCTGGTACCTGGATTTGGAGTCAGTGGCTTAATTGCTTTTATCTTAGCTCCAGTTATCCTCTCTGCTGTAAACACTTTTTTAAGTCAGTATTTCGCCGAAAAATATCCTCAGTTTACTTCAGTTCCCGCCGACAAGAAATTAAGTAGTTAGGGCGTGTCATCAATTAAGTAGAATCAAAAGAAACAAAAAAGAAAAACAGCAATGACCAGAAGATATGCATTAAGGGATGACCAGTGGTCGCGGATCGAGAACTTGCTACCAGGTAAAG
>Ga0114940_10000304_pt1 | contig 26266 bp, 19 predicted proteins | sample ColdCreekSource_FD_87195 | JGI IMG/M metagenome (GOLD analysis project Ga0114940, IMG submission 87195) | Groundwater microbial communities from Cold Creek, Nevada to study Microbial Dark Matter (Phase II) - Cold Creek Source | ecosystem: Environmental > Aquatic > Deep subsurface > Groundwater ... | reverse complement strand
CGATGGCAATGTGTTCCATGGCTGTCCTTTGTGCTTTGCGGCTTTGACCGCGTTTGTGGCTTCTTCTCGATGACCACGTTTACACAAGGGGCAGCCACTTCATCCTTTCTTTCCCGTTCACGCCAGCGGCCACGTCCACGGGTACGCTCACGCTCACGGTGATCGTACACGTTGGAGTTAGTGGTAGGCTTTGAGCACGGCATGCTCGAGCAGGCGCTACAGGAACATCGCGATGTGCTCTGGGGCGTTTGCTACCGCATGCTTGGCAGCCCGGCAGATGCCGACGATGCGCTGCAGGCCACTTACGAAAAGGTGCTGACGCATCCGCCTCCAGATAGCTCGCTCCCCCTGCGACCCTGGCTCTTGCGCGTCGCGATCAACCACTGCCGCGACGAGCTGCGCAAACGCCAAACTCGGGCGAGTGCCTTTTGGCTCCCTGGCCCGCTCGAGACACCCGAAAACGACCCACGCTTCCTCGGCTCCGAAAGCCCCGACGCGCGCTACTCGCGCATGCAAAGCGTCTCGCTCGCGTTCATGGTCGCGCTGCACACGCTCTCGCCCTTGCAGCGCGCTGTGTTGATCCTGCGTGACGTCCTGGATCTGTCTGTCGCCGAGACCGCCGAAGCGCTCGAGACCACCGCGAGCAACGTGAAGATGGCCTTGCACCGTGCGCGTGCCCAGCTCGCGAAAGGTCCTGTGCGACCTGCGCTGCACGACCGCGCGACCGAAGAGCGCGTGCTGCACGCCTTGCTCGTGCACTTCGCCGCCCACAATGTCTCGGCGCTCACTCAGCTGCTCACGCAAGACGTGCTCCTGTGCAACGACGCAGACGAAGACCAGGTCGCAGCGCATCGCATCGTGCGCGGTCGCGACAAGGTCATGCTGTTCCAGTTCAAGACCGGGCGCAGCGGTCGCTTCGCGTTCAAAGTGCTCAACGGACAGCCGGCGCTGGTTGTCGAGCTACCGCCGAAGCTCGCGCCCAGCTCCGGCCGCGTGATCGGGCAGCCCGCGCATGGAACGGGCTCGCGCGAGCTGCCGCGCCAAGCTGTACTTTGGGTCGAGCTCGACGCAGGCGGAAACGTCGCGGCGCTCCACGTTCAAACGCAGCGCCGCAAGCTCGAGCACCTGCCCTGGCAGCAGCTCAGCTGGCCGTCCGCCTCGCAGCTGGCAGCGGCGCTCGTGTCCGCGGTGCGCTTTCCACAACACGGTGCTTGGCGGCTGAGAGCGGCAGTGAGCGCGCTACGATCTGTCGTCGGTCGACGCGGCTAGCGAAAGCGCCTGTAGTCTCGGTAGCCATCATCATGGAAGCCGCCGAACACCCACAACACAACGATCAGGAGCACCACAATGGCAACCCAGTGCATCCAAGGCGATGTCGTCGTGTGGTGCAGGTTCGTCTTCAGGTTCTTCAGGTCGGCTTCAGCCTTGACGATCTCTTGCAGCTGCTTCGAGCGCGCCGGGCTCTCGCGTCCCGCGTGTTCTCCGAGCAAATACACGACCAACAAGAATCCAACGATCAGAACCAGTTCCACGGACGAACCCCGCAGGTCTGACGACTAACAGCTGTCGCGATGATAATGCGGGCGAGGGGCTGATCGGCAAGCCAGGACATCGATCGCCGCGACGCCATCAGCAGCAAATCCGCGAATATCAGACGCGTCCTACGCGGGCACTGAACCGGTCAGCAGCGGTCTACATGTCGGCAGCCTTGCGATCAGCGTCGGCAGGAGGTGCGGGTACCTCGGGATCGTGCTGTTCCGTCAGCGCTTGCTCACGTAAACGTGCATAAGCCAGCTCGCACAGCTTGCTCGTCAGCGCGGGGGACGCCCGCTCCAGAAGCCAGATCAAGCGCCACCACGACGGGTAGATGATGAAAGCCTCGTTGCGCGCGACCGCCGCAACCACCTTCGGCGCGAGCTCGTCGACCGGCATCGGCCGCAGCATTTCCCACATCTTCGAGACTTCGGCGCGAGCTGCCGCATTCAAGCGCATTCGACCGTACTTGCCGCCTTGCAAGATCGGCGTACGAATCGCGCCGGGACAGAGCGCCGACACGCGCACGCCGTGAGCTTTACCTTCGACGCGCAAAGACTTCGACAGCCCCACCACAGCGTGTTTGCTCACGGCATACGAAGTTTGTCCGGTCGACGTGATCAGCCCAGCCATCGATGCAGTGTTGATGATGTGACCAGAACGCTGACGGATCATCACCGGATAAACCGTTTGGATCCCGTGGATCACACCGTGCAGGTTGACCTCGAGTACATCTGTCCAGTCAGCCGGCGTGTAGTAAGCGACGTCGCCACCTACGCCGATCCCTGCGTTGTTGAAGAAGAAATCGATCGTCCCCCAACGCTCGACCGTGTCTGTGACAACGCGATTCATCGACGCCAGCTCGCGGACATCGAGCGCGCTCGCGACGGCGCTTCCACCTAGCGAACGGATCTCGTGAGCCACTTGCTCCGCGACAGCCTCTTGGCGATCCGCAACCACCACGCGCGCACCAAGCACACCGAGATGCTTGGCGAGCGCAGCGCCTATACCGGACGCACCACCCGTGATGATCGCGACTTTGTCTCGGTAATCGAGCTGACTCACTGAACCAGCCTAGGCGGTCGACTATTAACAACGCAATACGGTCTCACCCCACGGTGGGACGGGGCTCATTTGGGCCAGGCGCAGCCCCGAATGGGTCGGCCTCTCGAGGCGTATGCGCGCACATTCAGAACGTGATTTCTCGATTCTGCGCTAGCTTTGCGCCACTTTGGGGTGTTGCGTCACCCGCCAGACAGGGCACCTGACTTGGCTGTGACGTGTTACCTTGCCCGCTGTCGCGATTGCGTAGTGGGGGTGTGGCGCGATGGTTAGCCGACAGAAGAGCGATGAGAAGGGTCATGATGTGTCGAACCATCTGCTCGACCTGACGTCAGAGGGACTGTTTGTGCTCGACCACCATGCCCGGATCACCTTCGCCAACCGGGCATTTCGCGAGGCTTGTGGCGGCGCGCTCCTCCAAGACGTCTCGCTCTGCGAGCTGGTCAACGCGGGAGCACGCGAGCAGTTGAAATCCAAGCTAGACACGTTCCTGCACGCGGAGGGCCGAAGCTTAGAGCTGCAGTTACAGCTGGCCACTACGACCAACGCACTCGAGCTGACGCTCACGCGTCGTGAGGGCGACAACGACAATGTCTACGGTCGAGCTCATGTCGTGACGCATCACGAGCTGAGCGCGGGCGGCAACGGGAAGACCAGCCTGTTCGAGCACAAGCTGCGCGCGCTGCATGAAAGTGAGCTGTTCATAATCGCGGTCAGCGAAGTGGACAGCGCGAGATTGCTAGACGTCAACCGCGGCTTCGAGCGCATCTACAACGTGCGCGCCGACGATGTATTGGGCAAAACGGCCGTCGAGATCGGGCTGCTCAGCGCCGAGGACCAAGCAAGGCACGCACAGACACTGCACAGCTTGGGCACGCGCAACCTGAACTCGCTCGACTTGCATGCACCGGACGGCCGTCCGATCAAGCTGATCATGCACACCGCGAAGCTGGGCGATTGCGAGCCAGCTCTCACTGTCAGCATCGCCGCGGATGTGACCGACTACATCGCAGCCGAGGCGCGCGGCAAAGAGAGCGACATGCGTTGCCGCGCCGTGTTCGAGACACTCAACGACGCGATGTTCTTCGCCGATCTGCAGGGGCGTTTTTTCGACGTCAACTCAGCGGCATGCAAGCAGCTTGGCTACACACGCGACGAGCTGCTGCAGCTCAGCGTGCGCGACATCGCGCCGACGCCGAACAAGAGCATGCAGCAGCTCTTTGACGACTTGCAGGGCACCTCGCAGGTGCGCTTCGCGAGCACGCATCGGCGCAAAGACGGCGTGCTCGTCCCGATCGAGCTTACGCTGTGCAAGATCCCCTTCCACGGCGGGTTCGCGATCGCAGGCATCGCGCGCGACATGACCGAGCAGCGGCGCATCGAAGCGGAGATTCGCGAGGCGCACAACCGCATGCAGGCGATCCTGCAAACGTTGCCGGACTTGCTCTTCGAGATCGATCGAGAGGGTGTGATTCGCGACTTCTACTCCTCGCGCACGGATCTCTTGACCATGCCGATCGAGCATTTCCTCGGCAAGAACCTGTGTGATCTAACTACGCCAGAGGTCGCGTCTGTGATCATGCGTGGCGTGAACGAAGCGCTCGAAAATGGGCAGTCTGCGGGCGCGCAGTACCAGGTGAAGGGGGAGCGCTGGTTCGAGCTTTCTGCTGCACGTCGTCATGTCGCTGCAGGCCAGCCCGCCTGTGCGGTGGCGCTCGCGCGCGACATCACCGATCGCAAGCACCACGAGCAAGAGCTGCTGCGCAGCAACGAAGAGCTGTCGCGCTTCACGTACACTGTCTCGCACGATCTCAAGAGTCCGCTGGTCACGATCCGCAGCTTCGCGGGCATGTTGCGCAAAGACCTCGTGAAGGGCGACAGCGAGCGCGTCGAGCGCGATCTCCACTTCATCGAAAAAGCCGCCACGCGCATGCATCAGCTGCTCGAGGACTTGCTGCAACTGTCCAGAGTAGGTCGCAAGTCGTCACCGCCGGAGCGCCTGTCTTTGCAGGAACTGACACGCGAAGCCTGTGAGATGGTGGCAGGGCAGATCGCTCAAAACGGCGCGCACATCGAGCTGACCAAGACGCCGCTCTACTTCATGGGCGAGCGCACGCGCATGCTCGAGGTGTTCCAAAACATCATCGACAACGCGATCAAGTTCGCCAAGCCCAAAGAGTCCGCGCACATCCACATCTCCGTGGAGCCAGGCTCGGGCACAGAACATTGGATCGTTTGCGTGCGCGATCAAGGCATCGGCATCGACCCGCGCTTCAAGCACCGCTTGTTCGGGCTGTTCGAAAAACTGCAGCCCGACGCTTCAGGCACCGGCATCGGCCTTGCGCTGATCAAGCGCATCATCGATGTGCACGGCGGTCGCGTCTGGATCGAATCGGATGGCATCAACGCAGGCGCTGTGCTGCGCTTCACGCTGCCGAGCATGACCAAGGAGGAGGCTGCATGATGGAAGCCAAAGCCAGGTTGTCGATCATGCTTGTCGAAGATGACCCAGCGCACGCAGAGATCACGTTGCGCAGCATCGAAGAGCTCGCGCCCGAGCGCTGCGATATCGAGCATGTGGTCGACGGTCAAGCTGCGCTCGATCGCTTGCGCGGCGCTGCCCTGCCCGATCTCGTGCTGCTCGACCTGCGCCTGCCGCGCTTAGATGGACTCGAGTTGCTCGCGGTCGTGCAGGGTGACGCTGTGCTGAATCAGATCCCGATGGTGGTGCTCACCACGTCGGACGCCGAGGCCGATCGTCAGCGCGCGCTGGCGTGCGGCGCGAGCAGCTATTTGGTCAAGCCGTTCGGCGAGCACGAGCTGCTCGCGCTGACGCAGATGTTGGGTTGTCAGGGCTTTTGCATCCAGCGGGCGCCATCCGCATGAACACCGAGCAGGTTGAAACCAGCGTGCGCTGGCGCGCCGAGCTCCTGCCATCGATCCTCGTGGTCGAAGACGACCCCGCGCACGCAGAAGCGATCACGCGCGCGCTCGAGCTGTTGATGGCACGCTACCGGGTGCGGCTCGCGCGCTCGATGCACGAAGCCAACTTGGCGTTGTCCGCGGAGAGCCCCGCGCTCGTGCTCGCAGATCTACACCTGAGCGATGGCAGCGCGCTCGACATGCTGCCCGATGCCCGCGAGCACGCGCGCTTTCCGCTGCTCGTGCTGACGAGCCAAGGCGACGAGCGTACGGCGGTGCAGTCGATCCGCGCGGGCGCGCTCGACTATGTGGTGAAGTCGCCTGATGCGCTGGCCGAGCTGCCGCGCACGGTCGAGCGTGCATTGCGCGAATGGCGACTGCGTCAAGAGCGCTTGCGTGCGGAGCGTGCATTGCGCGAGAGCGAGGAGCGCTTTCGCGTGCTCTTCGATTCGGCGCCCGATGCGCTCTTGATCTACGAGCCGGAGGGCCGCGTGCTCGACGCCAACCGCGCGGCAGAGCGGCTGTTTGGTCGCTTGCGCCACGAGCTGGTCTCGAGCCGCGTCGACGCCCTCGGTTTTATGGCGCAGAGCACAGAGACGAGCGCGCGCGGTCTACTGCGCGAGTCGAGCCAGCAAGAGCCTGTGACATTGTGGGTGCTGACAGCGTCGGGCGAGCGGCGCGATGTCGAGCTGCGCACGGTCTCCGTGCAGCTATCAGGACGGCCTGTGTTGCTCGCGACCGCGCAAGACATCTCTGCGCGCCTCCAGGCCGAGCAAGCCAAGCGTCGGCTCGAAGAGCAGCTGCATCACGCGTTGAAGCTCGATGCGCTCGGTCGGCTCGCGGGTGGTGTGGCGCACGACTTCAACAACCTGCTCACGGCGATCGCAGGCTACGCCGAGCTGATGCTGCGCGGCGGCGCGGACATCTCGGAATATCCGAGCGCGCTGCAAGAGATCTTGAACGCCTCGCAGCGCGCAGCCGGGCTCACCTCGCAGCTGCTCGCGTTCAGCCGCAAGCAGGTGATCGAGCCGGTGGTGCTCAACTTGAATGCGTTGTTAGAGAACGCCACGCGCATGATCCAGCGCCTGATCGGCGAAGACATCAGCTTGGTGTTCGAGCCCGCTGAGCCACTGTACCTGGTCAAAGTCGATCGCAATCAGATCGAGCAAGTGATGATCAACCTCGCGGTCAACGCGCGCGACGCGATGCCGGACGGCGGCACGCTGCGCGTCAGTACCAAGAATGTCAGCTTGCGCGAAGCCGAGCGGCAGGCGCTGCTAGACGCCGACGTCGCAGCCGGCGAGTATGTGGTGATCGAAGTGGCCGATACCGGCGCGGGCATGGACGAAGAGACACAGGCGCGGCTGTTCGAGCCGTTCTTCACCACCAAAGCGCGCGGTCGCGGCACCGGTTTAGGTCTTTCGATCATCTACGGCGCGGTCAAGCAGAACGGTGGCTTCGTGTCCGTAAGCTCGCAGCTCGGTACGGGCACGTGCTTTTCGATCTATCTGCCGCGCGTGGAAGGCGAGCTCGAGGACTTCGCGGTCAACGAGCTGGCGGTCGTCAGCGCACGTGGCGCTGAGACGATCCTACTGGTCGAAGACGAGCCGGCTGTTCGGGATGTGGTCGGGCGCTTTCTTCAGAACGCTGGCTATCACGTGCTTGCGCGAGGAGATGCGCGCGCAGCCATTACGCTCATGGAGCGGCCCGAAGTGACGGTCGACTTGCTACTCACGGACGTGGTGTTGCCGGGAATGAACGGCAAGCAGCTGCACCAGCACTTGTGTGCAATGCGTCCAGGACTGCGCGTGCTGTTTATGTCTGGCTACACCGACGATGTGATCGCCAAGCATGGGCTGGTCGATCCATCCATTTCACTTTTGGAAAAGCCACTGACGCAAGCTGCGCTGTTGCGTGCCGTTCGCAGCGTGCTCGATGGCTTACAACTGCGCGCGCCATAAGCTTTGTAGCGCCTACAGGCGGTAAAAAAGGGGGCGGCGGTCGGCGTTCCTTGGGGAAAGGAACTGGGCTCGACCGCCGCGAGCAACTCGAAAGCGGGGGGACGCCTTCAGGGAGCTGCTTTGTACTCAGAACCTATTGCGAGTGTCGTGCCAAGCTGAGGCGCCACGTAAGCGCCTCTCAGGCGCGCGGGTGATTGCGTTCGTGCAAGGAAGCAATTTCCGCATTTCAGTTTCGCAAACGACGTGGGTCCGTAACCGTGCTGTTTGTTGTCTGGAACACATACATGCGTGTTTGCGCGTTCGCTTCCGTTGTTTGCGCGCGGCTTCTTTGAAGAACGTTTTCGCGATCACGCGAGCGTTGGCGTGACACCACGCTGCCCCACAAGAGGCAGGCCTGTGTTCATACGCGGCACTCATAGAGCGACTGTGATCGCGTGTGCGGCCAGAGAACAAACGCATGTGCTTGCGAGCTGATACGAGCGGTCGCCACGCGTCTAACAGATGCGTGGCATGCAGCTTGCGCTTGGGTCGCCGCAGCTTACACCAGGAGCCTCATGTGTATTCACGAAGCAAAGTTGAATCGCGAACACTTACGCTTGGATTAATCAGTATCATCTCGAGCGGATGCGCTGCAGGTATCTCAAGCCATCCGCATGGCCTAGCCGCTGGCGAGTGGAACGTCTCGCTGCCCGCAACAGCGAGCTACTCAGAGGGCCTCGCCTACGGACGAGGTGGCTCGTCGGCGCGGGCACAGACCGACGCCGACGCACCGCTGCTCGCCGAGGCGCACACGGCGCCGCTGTACGGCGACGATGCGAAGAAGAAGTCCGTAGTGCGCAAGCGACGCGTGGACCAAGCGCCGCCAACGCGCAGCGAGCCCACGCCCGCGCAAACCCCCGTTGCGCCGCCTGCTGCGAAGCAGGAACGCATGGACATTGCAGCCATGCCAGCGCCAGCAGCTGCACAACTCGCGCTTGCAGACACCACCAGCGCCGTCGGACGTTACGAGGCGCGCGAAGCCCAGTCGCAATCGCAGCAGCAGTTCGCCGGTGGCGATGCGATCGTGATCGGCGCGAGCACACTGGTGATCATCATTTTGATCGTCCTGCTCGTGCTGCTCTTGGTCTAAGGGATCGGCACGATCGTCGTACTGACCCTAGGTTTGCCAGCCGAGGGTCAGTATGAGCGATCAACGAAAAGTGCCTACCGGTCGACTTGCCCGCCTGACGAACATGGCGCGGGTCGGCGTACGGACAGGCATGAGCGTGCTGGGCGGTGGGGAGGGCACAGGCGCTGCCGAACAAGCGGCAGCGCTGCTCGGCAACTTGCGCGGCATCGCAGCCAAAGTCGGGCAGATGGCGAGCTACGTGGACGGCATGATCCCCGAGCAGCAACGGGCTGCCTACGAACGTGTGCTTTCTAGCTTACAAACGGCGACGGCGAATTCGCCGTTCGGGGAAGTGCAGGCGCTGCTGGAGGCCGAGCTCGGTCGCTCGCTCGAGCAGGCGTTCGCGGAGTTCGAGCCCGAGCCGATGGCCAGCGCCTCGATCGGCCAAGTGCATCGCGCGCGCTTGCACGACGGGCGCGCGGTGGCCATCAAGGTGCAACACCCCGGCATCGAGCAAGCGATCGAAGCGGATCTCAAGAGCGCCGGGTCGCTCACGTCGGTGATCTCTCTGCTCGGTCCGCGCACCATGAACCCGGAGAGCGCGTTCGAGGAGGTGGCCGAGCGCTTTCGCGAGGAGCTCGACTACGAGCACGAGGCGGCGCAGCAAGTAGCGTTCGCGGAGATGCACCGAGACGATCCGCGTATCCACGTGCCCGCGGTGATCGCCAGCCACTCGAGCAAGCGTGTGTTGTGCAGTGAGCTCGCGACGGGTCACAGCTTCAGCGAGGCGATCGCCGCTGAGCCGAGCTTGCGGCGCAGCTACGCCGAGCTGCTCTGGCATTTCGTGTTCAAAGGCGTCTTGCAGCACGGCAGGTTCAACGCCGACCCGCACCCGGGGAACTTCCTGTTCTACCCGGATGGTCGCATCACCTTCCTCGACTTTGGTTGCATCCAAGTGCTCGCGCCGCATCAGTTGCAGAGCGCTCGGCAGATGCACGGGTCGACCGTCGCGGGCGACGAAGCGGCTTTCAGACGCGCCGCAGCGGTGATCAGCGAGACCACGCCCGGTCCCTACGAGACCGAGCTGCTCGGGTACTTGTGGCGCTGCTACGAGCCGCTCAAGCATCGGCCGTTTCACATGACCGCGGAGTACGTAAGCGGGGTCGTGCGCGGCATCCAAGACCTCAAGGGGCACATGCTCCGCAAGACCTCGAACGTCACGCCGATCCCGCGCGGCTTGCTGTTCACAAATCGCCTGCAGTTCGGCTTTTACTCGGTGCTCGCGCGCTTCGACGTCCCGGCGGATTACGCCGGGATCACGCGCGCGCTCTTGGAAGGTCCCGCGCTCACGCAGAAGCTTTGAGCTGCGCGGCTGGGACCTTGCTGTAGTGCGTGCCGGTTTGGTCGAAGATCTCGACCTCGCCGCTGCGTACGTCGTACACGCCACCCATCAAGAGCAGCGCGCCACTGTTGATCATCGCGTCGAGCGCCGTGCTCCGGTCGCGGATCGCGGTCATCGTGCGTAGCACGTTGGTGCGCGCAATGGCGTCGACGTAGTCCTGGAACGGTTCGCCCTCGGAGCGCGTGGGCTGCGGCGCGCTGCACTGATGGATGGCGCCGTTGAGCTCCTCGAGCACGCTGTCGATGTGCTCGCAGCCAGTGGCTTCAGCGGCGGTCTTGTGCTCGTTGTGCAGCTTGACCGCGGAGGTCACCGCACCACACGAGGTGTGGCCGAGCACGAGCAGCAGCTTGGCACCTGCTACCGCGCAACCGTACTCCAAGCTGCCGAGCACGCGCGGTGCGACCACGTTGCCGGCTACGCGCACGCTAAAGGCATCGCCGATGCCGAGGTCGAACACGATCTCGATCGGCGCGCGGCTGTCCATGCAGGAGAGCACCACGGCCAGCGGGGCTTGTCCGACGGCGGTCGCGCTGACTTGGCGTCGGTAGTCGCGCGTGAGCTGCTCGCCCTTGCGGAAGCGCTCGTTGCCTTCACGCAACAGCGCGACTACCTCGCTGCCCGTCAGCGACTTCTGCAGCGCAGGGCTGCTGTGCTCGATGTATTGGATCTGATCTTCCAGCTCGGCGTAGTGATCTTTCAGACCCAAGAAGCTGAGCTGGATGCCGCGCGCAGGTGCCGACGAAGCGCGGAAGTCTTGGATCAAGTCCAAGATGTCCGGGTCGATGTAGACCGAGTTCCGCGCGTCGATCAGCACGTGGCCGCCGGACGGCACCTCGGCGAACGCGCGCTCGATCGTGGCGCGGCTGAAGAAGCTGACTTGGCTCGCGAGCTCGATGCGCGTGACGTTACCAGCCGCGTGGCGCTCGACGGTGCGGTTGAGCGGCCTGCGGAAGTTGCTGTGCAGGATGAAGAACACGCTGACGATTAGGCCGACGATCACACCCTTGAGCAGATCGATCGCGACGATCGCGATCACTGTGGCTGCGAACGGCAAGAACTGACGCTTGCCCTCGCTCCACATCTGCTTGATCAGCTTGGGGCTCGCGAGCTTCACGCCGGTGGTGATCAGGATCGCGGCGAGGCACGCGAGTGGGATGCGGTTGAGGATGTCGGGCACGAACAACACGGTGCCGACCAGCAGAAAGCCATGGAACACAGCGCTCCAGCGGCTACTGTTTCTGGCGTTGATGTTGACGCTGCTACGCACAATGACGCTGGTCATCGGCAGACCGCCGCACAGACCTGCGAGCATGTTGCCGATGCCTTGGGCGACGAGCTCACGGTTGGGCGGCGAAATGCGGCCCTCGGGATCGATGCGATCGACCGCTTCGAGGTTCAGCAGCGTTTCGAGCGTGGCCACGATCGCCAGCGTGAACGCAGCTGTGTACGTCGCGGGATTGCTCAAGAACGACCAATCCGGGAACGTCAGGAGCTTGACCGCGGCCGCGAAATCTCCGGCGACCGGGACTTGAACCAGATGCGACTTGCTGACCGTCCAGTCGCTGTTGGCGCCCTGCCAGATCGTGTTGACCGCCGCGCCGAACACGACGACGACCAGGGGTGCCGGGATGCCGCTGCTCTTCAGCAGCTTGATCTTGTCCCAGGCCAGCAGCAGGAGCAGAGAGACGATGCCGATCAGTGCAGCTCCTGGCTGCACGTCGAACATGGTCGCGATCAGCTCGCTGAAGGTCGTCTGACCGTCCTGCTGGCGGAACGCCATCTCGCCGATCGGGTCGGGGTCGTGGCCGAACAAGTGCGGCGTCTGCTTGAGGATCAGGATCGCGCCGATGGCAGCGAGCAGGCCTTTGATCACGCTGGATGGGAAGAACGCCGCGATGAAGCCGGCGCGGGCCACGCCCATCGCGACCTGCATGATCCCGGAGAGAAAGATTGCGCACAACAGACCCTGGAAGGAGCCGAGCGCGGCGATCTGCGCTGCAACGACCGCTGTGAGACCGGCGGCCGGGCCGGCGACGCTCGTATGCGAGCCGCTGAGTATCCCGACGACGATGCCGCCGAGTATCCCGGTCATGATGCCTGAGAAGAGCGGCGCATCGGACGCGAGCGCGATGCCGAGGCACAGCGGCAGGGCCACCAGGAAAACCACGAGCCCCGCGACGAAGTCGCGAGGGGCAAAGCGGGACACGAAAGGGCTGGAGACGTCGCTGGCTACTGACATAGGTTACCACCCTTGGGTAGAACTGCCCCACATGTCAATAAGCACGCAGAGGGGGAATGTTTGATCTGTGAAGACGGGGGTGCGGGAGTGGGCAGCTTCGCGGCTGTTCGGGCCCAGGCGTTCAGTGTGCGCCGCTGCATGAGCGGGGTTTTCGTGCTCTGTACCAGCGGTCACACGACAGTCACGTACGACCGAAATTCCCTGCTTTTTGCGCGGCAGGTCCGAACGAATCTTCGCGGACGTCACGCAACGACGGGCTAGCGCTTCGCGCCCTTCCTCAGAAGCGAACGAAGAAGTCGAGGTCGAACGCGAGTCCTGGATTCGCGAGCACGAGGCCGCCGACTGGCAGCCACTGATAGCCGTACCCTACGCCTGCGAGGAAGTTCAAGCTCGCACCTGACAGCGCGATCGCCGGCAGCAACTGCCATGCGCCGGGCTGCGCCACGCCACCGATCCTCAGCTCGCCATCGACGGTTGTCCGGTCGTTGACTGCGACCTCCACGCGTACGTCGGGTGATTTTCGGTACAGCAGCATGAGCGCGGACATACGCAAGGCCACCAGCCGCGACACACGCCACTCTGCGATCGCGCCGAGTCGCAGAGAGCTGAGCGCAGCGGTGCCCGCGACGAACGCCCCCTTGCTGTCACCGGCGCTCGCCAGCTCCGCGTACGTCAGCTCGAGGCTGCCGCTCCAAGCTGCGCTGAAGCGCACTGAGCCGGCGATGCTGCCTGTGAGCGTGGCGAGCCGAGCTTTGACCATTTCGTCAGGGGCGATCGGCTCTAGCAGCCTGCTGCCATCTAGATAGACAAACCCCAAGCTCAGCGACGTGGTGACAGGCCCTTCAAACCAGTCGCGTAGCTTGATCTCGAGGTTGGGTACTGCCGTCCCAAAGATCGCGCCAGCCGCCCAGACAAAGGGACTGGTGCTGATCGTCAGCGCATCGAACACCCCCACTGCGAGCTGACGCAGGCCGACACTCAGCTCGCCTTGTCGCAAGGTGTATGCGGTGCGGTCAGTCCATTCATGCCCGCGCTCGTGATAGGCCGAAACGGGCGCCGCCCACAGCAGCAGCCATGCGAAGAGCGCAGCCTTTAGAACATGGGTGTACACGCGCCCTCCGTTTCTGGCTCACATACCCACTCGCCGCGACGCTCGCGGATAGATACGGCCGTGGACGAAAGCGCGATGATCACGTGCTGAGCGCCGATGGGAAGCCTGAGCTCGAAGCGATCCTCCGCGGGCACGCGAAAATCGAAGTGATCGAGCGCCAGCAGGTCCGCGACAGTCAAGCGGCCGTCGATGCGCACGATCGGCTGCAGCTGCGTCTTGCGACCGAGCACCAGCGGCGCGCCTGTGTGAATGGCGAGCGCGCCGTCGAGTTGCGCGCGAAACCGCTCGTCTGATCGAAGCAGCCAAGCCGGCACCACACCCTCGGGTAGCTCGTGAATTTGGCAGCGCTTCGCTTCGCCAGTGATCACCGGCAAGATCGCCGCCTCGCGGATCAGTACGTGAAGATCGAGCGTCCCGTCGCGCTGTGCGTCGGGCTTCGGGTTGGCCTGCGCGCCGGGACAGATCACGTTTACGTTCGCGTAACCGTCGATATCCGCTCGCAGCTCCTGGTCCAGCCCCTTGATGACCAAGCCATTGGAAACATCGCCAAGAGACTGGAGCGCAAAGCGAATGTTCTCGACTGCGTGCACGCTGCGCAGCGCGGGCAAAGCCTCCTCGAGGCGCTCACGCGCCCCGTTCAGGTCGAGCTCGGCTGTCGGGTGCTCGTAGGCGTCGACGAGCCACTGAAGGTCCGGCAGCGGTGAATCTTCGTTTTCAGCTGGGCCACAGGCTGCCAAGAGCGCGCTCGCGGCACATGCGGCGAGACCAATCAAAACCGACCTTACTGCTGACCAAGCAACCACGGCAGCGACTCCTCGTCCGACGTAACACAAGCGTCGCGCCTTAGAAAATCCGCATGACCACATTACAGGTAGCCGCGACCGCTCAAGCTGATCCTGAGCAGAAACAGATGCGCGGGTCCCCACTCCGGCCCGGGAAGAGTCGGAGGCCCGTAGCGCACGATGTCGAAGGGGATCTCGATCGCGTATGCCAGCTGTAGCTGCAGCGATGCTGTGAGTGCCTGCGCGACGACGCGCAATGGCGTGTACTCGAGCACTGGAAATGTGAGCGCCACAGCGCGCGAGCCAGCCTCGATCAAACCGTCACTCGCAGGTGCTTCTTCGGCGTCGAGCACGGCGAACGAGCGTACGCGTCCAGCCAAGCCGTAAAACGTGGCACCGAGCGCGCGACCAAGTACAAACTCAAAATGCCCGACGGGCGTGATGAACGTCCGTTGCCAAGGAATTAGCCCACCGCTTGCGGCTTGGATGGCCACGTTCGTAAGTGTGTCAGGTGAGAGCAACGCCAAGATCGGAGCCAGGACGATCAGGTCGCCGGGGATAAGCCAGAACGGCATGCGCAGCCCCAACGCGACACCCGCGCGCGATGGAACACGCGGCAGGGACTGCGAACCGACGTCGTGCGAGCAAGCGCCTTCGCTACAGAAATCAACCTGCTCGCTCTGACGCACCAGGCCGAGATGCAGGTACATCGTGCCGGTGTTGAGCGCCGCCACCACGCCCTCGAGCCCGTAGCCCAGCCGAACACCGATGCCGAGCTCGGCCATGGCGCGAGACCCGCCGCCGCCGTAACTGCCTATGGCTGCGCCCATCGAGATGCCGCTCTCGATGCCGATGAATGGTCCGAAATCAGCGCGATAACGTGGCCAGCCAGCGGAATCCTCCCCGTAGCCAGGCTTCGGCGTGTGCTGCAACACTGCTTCGATTTGTGCCACCTCGACGTCGCGCAATGCGATGGGCGCGGGCTGTTCCATGCGCTCGCAAGAGTTCAAGTGGATGAGCTCGAGCGCTGCGATGTTGGGCTCTGCCCACGCTGTGGTGACTCCGCGCGCAGCGGACGCCTCGAACACCTGCGTCATGCTCAGGGCCATCGCCTCTGCAGCGCGCGCGAGATCCACTGGTTTCATGTGCGCGTCGCCGGACAAGATCAAGTCGTGTCCAGACCAGTCGGTCGTCGCGTACCCGTGCGCGCAGTAGTAGTCGTGGGTGCCTTTGCGCGTGGCGGCGTCGCCCCAGCTGCCAGCGACATGTCCAGACGCAAACATGTCTTGCAAGAAGTGCAATGCGTACGCTTCGAGCGCGAGCACGCGTTGCGCGAGCCACGGTGCGCCGTGCGTCGTGTCGCCCTCCATCGACGCTGCCAGCTGCAGCGCCGCGACGTGGTACTGGACGTACAGCCCCATGGCGTTGAGCGACGCGCCCGCTTGCGTGCTCGCTGCGATTTGCTGTGCCAGCGTCCTGCCAGCGCGAGTGGGCGAGAAGTGCGCGCTGTTGCCCCCGGCGCGCGTCACGTACTCGTGATCGACAGCCTGCAGCCGTAGATTCGATGTGATCCAGAGGTTCTCACGTTCCTCTGTACTGTGCGACTCCGCCAGGTCGTTTGCGATCTGCTCCGAAGTCTGCGTGACATCGAGCACCCAGCTCGCCGATGAGGCGACTACAGCCAGCTGCTCGGGAGAACAGGAGTGATCTGCTGCGATTGCTGGCCAGTCCACTAGCTCGATGCAGGGCGGCTGGGAGCTGTCTCTATTCATCACGAGAGGTGACGAACACAAGTGCGTGGGATGCTGGCCGCGCGCGCGCTCCCACAAGCTGGCGTAGAACTGCACGACGTTTGGCTGCAGCATGTGCCACGCGGCGCCGCTGATACTTCGATGCTCCGGGTAGATCCAAGCGCGCGCTGGCGCGCACCAGCCAGCGAGCAGGACAGCGATGACAAGTGCTGTGCCGTACGGAGTCATTTTCATGTTTGAGGCTCGGAGCGCTAATCGGTCGTTTCCCAAAGTTTCGTTTCTAATCCAGTTCGCGTTGACTACAACTCAAGTGAGCGTGGTCACATTCTGTGCAGCGCGAATGAGTCGCACATCCGCGTGGCAGCGAAGCGATAAATTCGAAGGCAGCGCGAGATGTGCTTCCGACTGGACACAAGCTCGGGCATAAACGGAGGATGACAATGCTTCGCGTTAACGCCTCACAGCTCCTGCAGAGAGCCGCGCTGATCGCATGGTTGCCTTGGACGGGATGCATCGCCGATGAATTGCATCCCCACAGTGATTCGCATGGTGATCACGATCCCGAGCAGTCGCCGGTCGACCCTCGCATATGCAAGCCGCTGGACTATGGCCACACGCAAAGCGCCGAGGAGTTCTATCGTCGCTTCGCGACCGATGACGAGGCCGCGTCATTCATTCAGAAACAGCTGGACGCACACGCGCTGGACAACGTCGCAGGCCGCGACGCCACGCTGATCGAGATCACACACGACGAGCGGATTGTACGCTTGCTCACGGAGATCGTCGCCGGGTTTCGCTCCGTCTTTCCCGAGGCTATGAACGGCATCTCCGACGTTCCTAGAGTTGCGTTACTCCACAGCGACAAGCCCAACGCGTACGCGATCATGCAAGTCGCTGAGACCGGACCCATGGGGTCGGTCGTGGTGAACCCTTGGCTATTTGTCGTTCACGACGCGCTGCTCGCTGGGGATCCAAGCGACACCGAGCTACGAGGTGTGTTCGGACATGAGCTCGGGCATCTCATTCTCCGCAATGCCTATTCGCCCGTGCGCGCCAACATCCTCCGGAGTTACCTCTTGAAGGGCAGTGAAGGTGGTGTGTTCGGTCCGCTGCAGGAAAACGATGCCGAGGTGGCTCGACATACCGATCTCATTCTCAGGATGCAGGAGCGAGTCGGCGGCGTGCCGGAGCTCGGCTATCCGGCAGTGTTCGGCGCAAACTACGCGTCGTTGCTACTGACCCTGACGCAGGCTGGCCCTGCCTGCGCTGACCTGGTCGCGAAGGTCGACGCCCTCGGCCAGATGCAGAAGACGTTCCTGACTAAGGCTGATGCAGGAGATCTGACGCCGAGCGCCCGAACGGACGAGGAACAAGCTGACCTCGACGCTCAAACCGAGGCGATTTTCGAGAAAGTGAGGAGCTGCGACGACGGAGAGGTCCTGCCGCTCGCCGCGCTCATCGCAACGCTCAACCGGTTGCCCCCGGAGGCCATTGACCCGGCGCATCCACAGCATGCAGCGCTCGAGGCGCTTGTGCTCGACGAGGAACGTCAGATCGATGAGGAGAGCCCGCAAGCATCTCTGCTCGAGCGGCTCATCCTGGCGAGTGAGGCCGTCCGCAAGCGGCTGCTGGAGGTTCGGGCAAACACCGAGCTCGCGATCGGCAAGCTGCGCGTTTACGATGTGGAAGAGGACGCGGACGACGCGGCTGTCCGGGTACTGCGTGCGATCGGTGATGACTCGAGGGGGGTGGCACAGTTCTTTGCGAAGCTGATCCCCGAGCAAATCGCGCGCGAGTGCCTTGCCGCCATTGCAGCCGAGGAGCCGATCTCGTTCGGCGACTTGCGAGACAGACATCCCGGCGTGTGCTGGCGCATCTATAACGTCGAGCGTTTCGCTAGTGCGCTCGACACGTGCCCCGCTCCCGACGGGCCTTTGATCAGTGTAGAGTAACCAGCAATCATCTCTCGTCTAACTATCGAGGGTTGTACGGGTGTGAGTACAACCCTCGAGCAGTTTGTCGTCGCGTGAGTCTATTCGCATTGGATAGCGGGCGTTAGCGCGCTCCGATGTAGAGAGCGCGCGCTCGGAAGCGCAGGGGGCGTTCGCCGTATTCTTCGAGCGCATGGGCGATCCAGCCCGCGATCCGCGCGATCACGAAGATCGCCTCGGTGGCGCCGAGCGGCATGTCCATCGCGAATGCGAGATATGCCAGGGCAAAGTCGACGTTCGGGTGGCGCTCCGAGCTTGCGGACGCGGCGCTTTCGACGTGGTCGACGAGCGTTCGAATGCTGCGTCTGACGAGTGGATCGAGGCGCCCGCGCAGGATCTCGGCTCTGGGATCCACGCCGCGGTACACGGGGTGACCGAAGCCAGGCACGGCGCCCGATAGACCGCTGCGGCTGATCGCGTTCGCGACTACGCGCTCCGGTTGCCCGGTGCTGTGTGCCGCGATCAGGAGCTCGTGTGCAGTCAGCGCGGCTTTGCCATGCAGCGGGCCGGAGACTGCGCCCATTCCGGAGAGCACCACCGCAAACGGGTCCGCGCGTGTGGAGGCGGCGACGCGTGCGGCGAAGGTCGACGTGGCGAGCTCGTGGTCGGACAGCAGCACGAGCGCGCTGTCGAGGCAGTCGATGCGGGCGCCCGTCGCGGGCAGGCTGGTGAGCCGCGGCCAGAGACGTGCAGCTAGCCGCTGGTGGCGGCGGGCGTGCTTGCCCGCATCGGCCGCTAGGAGCGGCAGGCAGTCGACCAGCGTGGAGAGCAGCATGCGTGCGTGCTGCGTGACCGCGCTCGGGCGCAGGTCGACGCGCAGGGGTTGCTTGCAGGCCAGCGCGGCGGTGACCGCAGCGAAGCGCTCCGTGGCTGGGCTGGCCTTGGGCAGACTAAGGCTGAGCGCGCGCACATCGGCGTCGCTGGTCGCCGGCCACTCAGTGTGCTCGGGGAGCTGGCCTGACCACAACAGCTCGGCCACGGCTTCGAACGGCTGGTCCACAAGCGTTCGCACGTCGCGGCCGCGAAACAGCAGCCGATCCGACTCGATGCAGGTGATCGATGTAGCCAGTGAGACATCGACCGAGCCGAGCTGGTGGTTGTCTCGGCGTGGGCGGCCGCGTTGTGCGAGCCGATCCACTGCGGCGGCGTCGAACAAGCTGGTCTTGCCGTCTTCGGCGAGTGTGCGCTTCAGGACTCCGCGGCTTACGTACGCGTAGATCGTTTTGAGCTGCACGCCGAGGCGCGTGGCGACCTGGTTTGCGGTCAGTAGGTTGCGCATTGTCAACGTTGACGCTAATCAACGTTGACTGCGTGCGCAAGCGAGGTCAGCTTTGTGTTCATGGACGAACGCTTGCTCGAACAACTGTGGACCGAGCTCGATGGGCCTAGCTCTGCACTTGCGGCTGTCAGTTTTTCTGGGCCGGCGCGGGGTCTGCCTTCGGTCTATGAGGTAAGCGAGCTCGCTAGCGCCACGGTCGGGCTGGCGACGCTCGCGGTGGCTGAGCTGCACGCCTTGCGCACAGGCCAGGGTCTACGTGCGGTTCACGTGGATCGCGCGCACGCGGATGCTGCGTTTTTGTGCGAGCGACATCTGCGAGCGCTCGGCTGGCAGCTGCCTGAAGTGTGGGATCCGCTCGCGGGGGACTATCTCACGCGGGACGGGTTCATTCGTTTGCACACGAATTACAGCTATCACCGCGATGCGGTGCTGCGCGTGCTGAGCCTCGCTGCGGCTTCTGTGACGCGCGAGCAGCTGGCAGCGCTCGTTGCGAGCTGGGACGGCGAGCCGCTCGAAGCCGCGGTCGTTGCCGCTGGTGGCTGCGCCGCCAAGCTGCGCTCGCCTGCCGAGTGGCGCGCGCATCCACAAGGCCAAGCGCTGGCGAGCGCACCGCTGTTCGAGCTGACCGTTTCTCCTGCGCCGGGCGCGCCCAGGGCCGGGCTGCTGGAAGCACCGCGTGCTGGCGCGCTGAGCTCTAGTGATCGCGACAGAGCCCGCGATCCGCGGCAAGTTGGAGCTGCGGTCGGCGCGGAATGGTCGACCGAGCTCAGCGCGCGAAGCACGTTGGAGATGCCGCTCGCGGGCGTGCGCGTACTGGACCTCACGCGGGTGATAGCGGGCCCGATCGGCACGCGCTTTCTAGCGGCGTACGGTGCGGACGTGTTGCGGGTCGATCCGCCTGGCTTCGAAGAGGTGGGGGCGCTGCTGTGTGAGGTGACCGCTGGCAAGCGCCGCTGCGCGCTGCAGCTGCGCGAGCCTGCGGATCGTGAGCGCTTCCTCGAGCTGGTGCGCGCAGCGGATGTGATCGTGCACGGCTACCGCGGTGATGCACTGGAGCGCCTCGGCCTAAGCAACGACGTGCTGCGTCAGCACAACCCCAACGCTGTGATCGTCTGCCACAACGCTTATGGCTGGACAGGCCCGTGGGCTGCGCGCCGCGGCTTCGACAGCCTGGTGCAGATGAGCTGCGGCATCGCGTGGCGAGGCCGCGAAGTCACCGGCAAAGAGCGGCCTGTCCCGCTGCCCGCGCAAGCCCTCGACCATGGTACCGGCTACCTGATCGCCGCTGCTGCCGCACGCGGTCTGACTCGCCGCGCGCAAACCGGGCAAGCCAGCGTGACTCGCTTGTCGCTCGCTCGCACAGCGCAGCTGCTCATGGAACTAGGCGATCTAGGCGCGATCGCAGGCACAGCGCAGCAGCCCTCAGCGGCCGTGTTGGAAGAAGCCGACACCGCGCTTGGCCGCGTTCAGCGCGTCCGCTGCCCCGGCGGTGTGGAAGGCATCGAACCCGAATGGGCCATCCCGGCCGGTCCGCTCGGCAGCGATCCGCCGCGCTTCCAAATCTGACGCGCGGCGAGCCGTGCTGACATGTTAATGTCAGCGCGCTATGGCCAACGACAGCACCATCGACGAATACCTCGCCGATCTTCCTGAAGATCAACGGCGTGCGCTCACAACATTGCGCGCACAGATCAAGTCCGCCGCGCCCGATGCCGAGGAATACATCGGCTACGGGCTCGCGGGCTTCAAAGTCGGCGGCCGCCCGCTGCTCTACATGGGCGCAGCCAAGAATCACTGTGCCATCTACGGCGCCCGCGCCGACGACGCCCTCGCGGAGAAGCTCAAAGCTTTCAAACAAAGCAAAGGGACCATCCAGTTCACGCCTGACAAACCGGTTCCCGCATCGGTCGTCAAAGAGATCGTCAAGGCACGCCTCGCGGCGCTAAACGAACGCGTCGCTGCGAAGAAGAAGAAGACGCCTGGCGCGGCGAAGAAGAAAGCTGGGCCTGCGAAGAAGAAAGCGGCCCCAACGAAGAAGGCAGCACCTAAAAAGGCGCCCGTGAAGAAGAAGAGCGCAGCGAAACGCTAGCGTAGCCCGCCTGGCTCATTGCAGCGCTGTGTCGACGGCGCCGCGGAGTGAGATGGCTGAGGTGAACAGGCCGCGGGTCGAATCGGTCAGCGCGTTTTGGAAGTCGGTGGGTTGCGTGATGAAGCTGTAGGGAGCTTTCTCGCCGGTCTGACCGCCGCCGCCGATCACGTATGGGCCGATCATCGTGTGCAGCTTGCTTGCAAGCGCTTCGAAGGCCTGTTGTTGGAGGATAGGCGCTGCGCTCGTCTTGCGTAGCGCGTCGAGGTACTGGGCGCGGTAGATTGGGTCGTCGAGCAGGAAGCGCAAGAGCGGCCAGTCTTCCGTGATCTCGTCCATCAGCACGCTGAGCCGTCCGAATGACTGCCCTTGCCACGCGAGGTTGTGGTCCCAGCTGATCCACATCAAACGGTTGTTGTCCGAAGGATCGCCGTACAAATAGTAGTTGTGCGACATCACTCCGTAGCCGTCCCAGTGGCCGACCGCGCGGCTAAAGGCGACGACGTTCCAGAAGCTCTGCACGTTGAACACCGCGTCGAGCCCGGCGCGCCAGACTTGTGCATCACTGCGCGGTGCGTTCAGCGCTGTGATCGCGGCCATGATGTCGCTGTAGTCGGCGGCTTCCTTGTTCGACTTCTTCTCGAACGAATCCATCTCGAAGCGCGTCCAGTTCGCCGCGGGCCCGTCCGGCTTATAGAGGTTGCCTGACTTATCCTTGAACTGCGCTTCGATCATTTGATCGGAAGGGTCTTCGATCATCGTGTACAGGCCCCAGTACACCGGGCCTTCACCAGCGTCGACGAACACTTGATAGAACGCGCAGCGTGCGGTCGGGATCTCGAGCCCGCGCATCACTTGCTCGGCGAGCTTGTCGCGGATCAGTGAAGGATCGCGGAAGCCGGATGAGAAGGTCATCTCGCCGAAGCCGTAGAAGCGCTGGTCGCTGACCTCGGGGTGCTCCATCTCGTAACCGTCGAAGTTCAGTCGGAAGCCGATCTTCATCACGCCTGTGCGCCATGCGCTCGCGAGCGACGAGTTGCCCTTGTGGCGCATCGCGACGTGATTCCAGACGCCGCCGTCGTAGCGAACTGTCACGGGCACGTAGACGGGATCACCGCCGACCAGATCCGTGGGATCTCTCGGCATCATTCCGTTCATGTTGCCGGCCGCTGGCACTGGAAACCCGAAGCCTCCCGATTGCGTCGTGCCCATCTCGCCGAGCAGCATCTCGAGGTCGTCGAGCATCATCTGTCGCGCTTCACGCGTCATCGTGATGTCGATCCTGTGCACCTTGTCTTCCGCGAACACGCGGGCGTAGTCGGGAGTCGAGCCGCGCTCGTGCGAAGCTGCTTGCCAGCCATCGGGACGGGCGATCGCTGGCGCTGTAGGCATGGCCATCGTCGGCGCGACTGAACCGCCTGCGCCCGCCGCTGCAGCTGTGGGCGGCGTCGCTGTGGCAGGCTGCGAGGGCGACGCTGCTGTAGCGGAGGCTCCGGAGCCGGCGACCGGAGTGATCGGTGCGCCGCTACCAGCTGCAGGCAGCGCCGGCTCTGCGACGGTCCCAGCGGAGCCACCGACCGGATTTTCGTCGCCGCGCGTGTTGGCGCCCTGGCAGCCAAACGCCAGAAGTACTGAGAAACACAGTGGCAGAGCGGACAAGGTCTTCGACACAATAGCTCCTCGGACGAGGTGCTGATTGCTAGCAGGAGCCCGGCCGAACAGCGACCCCGAAACGGCGTATCTGCCGAAGCTGCGCGCGTTTGCACATGCGTCACGCGGAACGGATGTACCAGAATACGGTTCGATTTGGCCGGACCTTACAACCTAACACGTCTCGTTGCGCGATTCGGACCGTGTGCTCGGCGGTGGAGAAGCTCGGCATCCCCTGCGCGCGGAGTCTTGCACGGATGTGTCTGCGCGCGCGGCTGCACCCGCCGCCGTTCGCTACCCGTGCTTCGCGTTTGCGCTTCTCGCAGATGCGTCGCCGCTGGGAGCGGCGCTCGACGCGTGGCTTGGCGGCCGCTGTGCGCGAGGCGGCGGGCGGTCCAAGCTAACGCGGCGCTTGGTGTCAGTCGTCACGAGTTACGTGCGCGACAGACTTCTGTTGCGTTCTCACGCTTGACCACTCGAGAACTGCCGGCGTGATTTACTTCACATTCTTAGCGCGTGCGTGGGAGATCAACTGTAACTCTAACAATTTAGGTTGCGGATCAGTCAACTGCGAGTGATAACGAAGCCGCTGTGAGCGGCTACCGCTTCCAGCGACTCGATACGACTCAGCAGGACGCGCTCACGCTCGATTGCGTTGCATCCATGTTGCGGCGCGATGAACGCAAGGAGACTCGCATCGTGACCAGCGGAGCTGGCCGAAGTGGTATGAGCATAGGCGGCAAGTACCGCCTCGGAGTGCTGCTTGGCAAAGGCGGGATGGGCGCTGTCTACGCTGCCGAGAACATCCTCACCGGCAAGCGGGTCGCGATCAAATGCATGAACGTTGGGCCGACAGGCGGCTCCGAAGCTGCAGCGCGCTTCATGCGTGAGGCCAAAGCTTCGGCGCGCGTTCGCCATCCAAATGTCGTGGATGTGTATGACGTGTTGGCTGAGGATGACCAGCTCTTCCTGATCATGGAGCTGCTCGAGGGCGAGCCGTTGTCGGCTTTCCTCGCCAAGGAGAGCATTCCGCTGCCGAGCTTGATCCGTCTGCTCATTCCAGCCATGCGCGGCGTCGCTGCGGCGCATCGCCAGGGCGTGGTGCATCGCGACGTCAAGCCCGAGAACATCTTCCTGGCCAAAGAGGGCGATGACGGAATGTGGGTTCCCAAGGTGTTGGACTTTGGGATCTCTAAGCTGCAAGGCACGCAAGAGATCGCGCTCACCGAACCGGGTGATTTGCTCGGTACGCTGCTGTACATGGCGACCGAGCAGCTCGACGGCGCGAGTGAAGTGGACGCGCGCGCAGATGTCTATGCGCTCGGCGTGATTCTGTATCAAGCCATCACGGGTCAGTTCCCGTTCTACGCCGATACTGTGCCGGCGCTGGTCATGCAGATCTTCACCGCGGAGCCCACGCCGATCAGGCAGCTCCGCGGCGATGTGCCGATGGAGCTCGCTGAGGTGATCGCGCGGGCGATGGCCAAGCAACGCACGCAGCGCTTCCAGAACATGGAGGAGCTGATCAGCGCGCTCGTGCCGTTCGCGGACGAAGGCAAGTATGGGCGCTATGTCACACGCGTCTCGAGCAAGCCGTTGCTCGAGCGTCCCAACCTGCTCGAGGAGCTCTCACGGCCGCAGCCAACGGCTGAGACCGAGCGTGGCTCATCGATCTTATCGCGCCCGCCGACGACTGAGACGCCGTTCAGTGCGAACCTGCGGGCGGAGCCGCCTGCGAGCGCTGGTTGGTTTCGGGCGGCTGCCGCTGTAGGCGGCGTTCTCGTGCTGGCTGCTGTGGTTTGGTACTGGGTCCAAGAGCGCGTCGAACCTCAGCGCTCGGTGCAAGCGGCGACCGTTGCTCCAGTCGTGCAGCGTCCCGGAGGGCTGCGCGACGCAGGTCAGGACCCAGCCGTGATTCCACGCGGCACCGCAACGCCGGCCGAGCCGAAGCGCGAAAATCCAAAGCCAGCGACCATTACGGAGAAGCCGCCGACGGCTGCGCCTGCACCGCCTGTGAGAGACCCGCGACCGGCGCCGGTGGCTGGGCCAGCTAAGCGCGAAGGTGTTTCGCCTGCCGAGCGGCCCGGCTGCAACCCCAACTTTTTCTTCGATGCCAAGGGCAACAAGCACTTCAAGCGCGAGTGCTTCTAGGAATCCCGCATGCGACTACGTTCTATTTGCAATCTTAGTGTGTGGCTTTCGATGGTGCTGACTTGCGGCACGGTTTACGCCGCCGATGTCAAGACGGCGGACTGTATCGATGCGCATGAACGCGCGCTCGATCTGCGCAACCGCAGCCAGCTGCGTGCGTCGCGCGACCAGTGGTTGGTGTGCGCCGCTGCGAGCTGCCCTGAAGCGGTTCGCAACGAGTGCGCGCGTGGGGTCTCTGACATCAACGGTGCGATGCCCACGATCGTGTTCGAGGCGCGCGATCCTTCAGACCACGACCTGAGCGATGTGGCAGTCACGATGGATGGTCAGCCGCTCTTGGCGCGCTTGGAAGGTACTGCGCTGGCGGTCGATCCCGGTGAGCACGACTTCGAGTTTCGCAGTCAAGCTTATCCTGCGACGCACAAGCGCTTGCTGATCCGTGAGGGTGAGAAGGGTCGCCGCGAGAAGGTCAACTTGGGTGACCCGCTTCTTCCACCTCCGCCGACGCCTGTCGTGAATACGCCGCCTGTGCAGCCCGGACCGCGGCTGGAGCCACCGCGTGATGAGGCGCCGCCTTCGTATACCGCGCAGAGGGTGATCGGTATTTCGCTCGGCGTGGGTGGGCTTGCGTGTCTCGGCATCGCTGTGGCCGATCAATTCATCGCGAAGGGTCGCGAGTCGGACAGCCGCAGCGCAGCAGAGAGCTCGGACCCCGCAGTGCAAGCGACCTCCGCAGAGCTGCACGACCAAGCGAAGCAGAGCCAGACTTACGCGATCGTGTTTGGCGCTGCGGGTGCTGCAGCGCTCGGCGTTGGTCTGTATTTGCTTATCTCGAGTTTTGGTGATCACGACCAGCGCAGCGCGGGTCCTGTTCGGCGACTCGTGCCAAGCGTCCAGCGCGGGTCGATCGCGCTCAACTTTGTTCAAACTTATTGATTGAGGGGGAGGCAAGGATGTCGCGCAAGATCGGGCGATTCGCTTTGTGTTTGATGCTTGCAGCTTGCGTGGGTGACCCACCGAAGCCCGGGCAAAAAGATGGTGCCGTGACAACTGCCGGCAAGGGCGGTGGTGGTGGTCGCGGTGGCCGCACTGCCGAAACCGATCCCGTCGACGCGGGCGAGGAGACCGAGGTCGCTGGCAAAGGTGGCTCGGGCGGCCGCGGTGGTGCGGGTGGTGCGGGTGGTGCGGGTGGTGCGGGTGGTGCGGGTGGTGCGGGTGGTGCGGGTGGTGCGGGTGGT
>Ga0114940_10000303_pt1 | contig 26304 bp, 28 predicted proteins | sample ColdCreekSource_FD_87195 | JGI IMG/M metagenome (GOLD analysis project Ga0114940, IMG submission 87195) | Groundwater microbial communities from Cold Creek, Nevada to study Microbial Dark Matter (Phase II) - Cold Creek Source | ecosystem: Environmental > Aquatic > Deep subsurface > Groundwater ... | reverse complement strand
TACCTACTACCTACTACCTACTACCTACTACCTACTACCTACTACCTACTACCTACTACCTACTACCTACTACCTACTACCTACTACCTACTACTTAAAACCAATCAATGTAGTTTCATGAATCAAATAGGATTTCTAAGTTTATAGTAACCCCCGATAGCGAGTAAAAAGTAACACTACAGCCCAAGAACCCAAAGTGACTTTGATTGCCACCACAATATTTAACCAAGGAATCATCCCGCCACTAAGCAAAGTGCCTAATTCTCCCTGGGGCAATTCCACACCGATTAAAGTAATTACCGCCAGGATAATGAAAATGAGTACCGAAATCTTTTCCGCCGTTGCAGCCTGATATTGCTCATAAACCTTCTCCATCCAAGCAGGAGACGAGGTGATCGCAATTAGACCAATCGCCGTTCCTCCCGCTACTCCCGCTGCAAATCCTCCTCCTGGGCTAAGATGTCCGCGAATTGATAATTCAATACTGACAATGGCAGCAATAGTTGCTCCTAAACGAGCCAAAATTATGGAAGGGTAATCGTCGAATTGAATCATAGTTTTGCTCGGTGTTTCATCAGCGATCAGAAACTTCACCCCTAAAATAGCGATCGTAAACACCACTACCTCAAAAATTGTGTCATAAAGACGATTACGAAAAATAATCCCCGATACGGCATTGGTTACTCCCGTCTCTTCAACAATTGAACCCACAATACTAGCTTCTTGCCATTCTCCTGTTGGGTTAGGCATCATGAGCATTTTGATCAAGAACAGAATACTAGCCATCACATAAAGCCATTTCATGATGTTACTCCTGCTCTTCCGTAACACTGACATAACTCAAAATCGTCTCTGGCGCTTTTAATCCCTGTTGCATAATCTCCCACAGGCGATGGACTCTAATGGTCGTATGATATTTTGTTTCTGAGCTAGATTCCGTATCTTGTTCTGGGCGACAGATAGCATGAATTTCTGCTGAAGCCAATGCCTGATCGAGAGCGCGATCGCTAGGATATTCTAGGACTTCTAAACGTAAATGATATTGATGTAAGACTTGTTTAAAACTAGCAAGTAGCTCAGGAAAATAACTCTCCGATTCAGGAATATCTTGCGGTCGTATCCCCAGACGCATCACCAAAGAAGAGCGGATGGCGATCGCATAAAGAGTAACCGCTAACATCGTGCCAACTAAAGCCTCGGTTAAAGCAACATCCCCAGCCCCCAAGACCACATAAACCAAAGTAGCGATCGCCCCGACAATGGCTCTCATGACTAGGGCATGATAGGGATTTCCCTGCAAGATCAACATTAAAGACGTTAATGGCAACAAGGCAACAATGACATAGATATATTTCTCAAGCATTTTTGTTAATCCTGTTTATTTTGGCTGGTTATTATCCGCGGATTAGGGTCAGAACAGTGAGCGATGACATAGCCCAGAATAGTGTTCCAGATGGTTAGGGTGATAATTGCCAGTAGCAACAAAGACCATTCCTGGGGTATTTTGAGCAGTAGTCCCACCAGCATGGTGATAGAACCTAAAGTATCGGCAACGGAAAGACTGTGAAGTTTAACTAAAACGGACTTATTGCTGATTAGAGGCAAAGTTCCCCAAAACCAAAATATGATCCCGATCATGACCAGACTGTAGCTAAAAATACTTATCATGTTCATTCAACCTTTTGATTATGTGCGCCATTAGCATCAACCCTGCATTCCCCATGCTAAGAATAATCACCGCTACCACCCCAATCCAGCGATCGCCCCGTAACACCGAAATAAACAGCATCATAATTGAACTTTTACTGGTAATACTGGAAAGAGCCAGCATTTTTTGCCAAATATCATCATCTCGTCCAGCTTGATAAATTGGGATTAATAAAGCCAAAATCATGGCGATTAAAATTGAATCCATCGTTACTAGCATTTATCTCCCCGTTGGCTTGATTTTTGGTTTGACTTGATGCACCTCGTACCAACCTTCTTCGTCATATTTGGTAACAATCGTTTTCGGGGTAAAGGTAATCAAAAAAATATCTAAAAAAACTAACCCTGGGGTACGTTGAGATTTTATTCTCACTCTCTCAATATCCTCTTGATCATGGGGATTTAGCATCATCTGAATTGCTTCCAAATATGCTTGGGGAACTGCTTGGATAATTTGCCAGAATACTTTTAACCAATCCTTGATCTTCTCAGGAGAAGTTCTACCCTGGGGCAATAATAAGGCGATCGCCACACCGATCAGAAAATTTAGTAACCCAAAATCGTTGGTCAACAGCAACCAAATTGTGAGCCGCAAACTTAAATTGGCAATGGTTGTGATCCTAATTCGTAGCCTGGAATTCTTGTCCATATGATCCAGAAAAGTAAAATCAACGTCAAACTCATAACTCCTACCAGATGATCGAATTGCTCGAAATCTTGGGGTAGTTTAATGACTAATCGGGAGAAAATAAATCGATATACTAACCAACCCAAGGCGATAGTCGCTAAAGGCTTGAGGATATTGGTGAGGGTATAAGCTTCATAGAAAAAAACGTTGGCTAACACCAAACTTCCTAGCAAAATCACCATCGCCCACCAAAACCCAGAGTGGGGTTTTGACTCTGGAGGCTCGAATTTTGATTGCTGGTGGGGGAGAAAAATAAGTTTAGCAAAGGAGATCGCCGTCCCCAACGCAGCGATATTCATCGAGATTGCTTGCCAAGGCAAGAGGTTTTCACTAGTTAAAACTTTGGCACCAAAGCCAGACAGCAAAGGAAATCCAGAGATGGAAAAACTAGCGATCGCCAATGCTAGCCAAATCTTGGTATCAATTGGCTGCTGCTTTAGTTGTTTAAAGCTACGACTGGGTAAAGTTCCCGTAATTAAAAATAAAGCAGACTTGACTAATCCGTGAGTGAGGGCATAAAAACCCCCAACCACAGGGGCAGCTAGGATAAATCCCAATTGGGAAGTAGTATGAAAAGCCAACATCCGCTTGGTATCTTGCTCTAATATCGCCAACCCTACACCCCAAAGTGCTGTCACCACGCCAAAAAACCTGACAATGGGATCGATTTCCTCTATCATCAGCGCACAACGCACCAAGGGAAATACCCCCGCCTTGACTACCACTCCCGAAAGCATTGCTGAAACAGGACTGGCTGATTCGGCATGGGTTAACGGCAGCCACCAGCCAGAGACAAAAATTCCCCCCTTGACTAATAATCCCAGGAAGATTAAAGCGATCGCCTCGGTCGGCGCACCTCTTAAAGCTCCATAGTTAAATGTATGATGGGTCTGATATACCAGCACTGCCCCCACCAAGTAAAACAGCATGGCAATGTTACTGGTTAACAGGTACCGTAAACCAATCCAAATGGCTCGATCCGTTCGAGAATAAGCAATTAAAATAAATGAAGCGATGCTGATCACTTCCAATGCCACATACAAACTAATAAAATCGGCACAGATAAAAGTAGTGTTGACGCTGCCGTGCAGAATTATAAGCTGCATATAAAAGAATGCTGTTTTTTCAGTTTGCCAACAGTAAACAATCACCGCTGCCGTCACTAAAGCGTTGGTCAAAATAAAAAAGCCACTCAATTGGTCAACGGTTAGAGTAACTCCAAAACTATCTAGTAACTGAATATCTAAAGGCAATTCTCCAGACCAGCGATCGCCTAATCCCAGCCCCAATATTTGCAGGGCATAAATCAGGGAAATTCCCGAAGTTGCTAACGCTAAACTGCGATCTAGCTTGGGCAGGAGATAAATTACAAACCCCATCACAAAGGGTAAAGCGACCCAGATAATCGTGATTGCACTCATCTTTGTAGTCACCGTTGGCTATTCTCCTCGATCGCTCTCGCCTCAAGAGTGGGATTATTTTTTCCCAGCTTCATGATCCCTACCAACATCAATGCCTGAATAGAAAAGCCGATAACAATTGCGGTTAAAATTACCGCTTGAGGTACTGGATCAGCATAAGCTAAAAACTTGTCATTGCTGATAATTGGTGTAGACAGACCAGTACGAGCAGCCTTCAAGATATAGTAGGCAATCACTCCCGTACTCATTATGTCCATCGCAATGGTTTTCATCACCAGATTTTTTTTCAAGATGATGCCGAGAAATCCACACATTACTGTGGCGAAGACAAAGGCTTCTAAGATTAAGTTATTCATCTAGATGGCGAAAGGTTAAAGCTAATTAGTAATTCCAGCTTCAAATAAACAACCAGCAACCAGATTATGCGGTTAACTTACTTAGCTGGCTTAAAGCGTGTTTTTTAATAAAAACACCATCGGCAAAATCAAGAAAATTCTCAAAATAAACCGAGAAGTAAATTGCCAAACTTTTTGCTCGCCAACATCTGCGGTTACCGAACTAGGTTCAATATTGCTAGGAAACAAGAACACTGCCGTCACTACATAAACAGTGAAGCAGAACCAAATTAAAGTACTTTGCTCAGTCATTAAGTAATTCATCATGTATGATATAGGTTTAAGTCTATGTAAAAAAATATTATCATAGTAAATATACTATATAAAAATACAAAAAACAAGACCTAAATCAAGGATCTAGGTCTGGAGAAGATTTGCTTAACGACAAATATCGTTATCTGTATGTTAACTATGCATTGGTCGATTGACGATGCTATTTGTCCTGATGAACTTCATTAAGTTCTTCCTCTTTCACCGCCGTATCATCTTGAACGGAAGTCAATAAATCATTTAATTCTCCTAGAGAATCGTCAGAAAGTTCTGTTAACTCGTCAAGCTTTTGATCAATAGCATCAAGAGAAGCTAATTCAGCCCAACCCTGATCATCGTCATCGTCCTCAAATTTCAAATCAAATACGTCTGAATCAGTATTTACTTCTTCTTCTGAAGATTCACTGTCATCAGAAAATGACCCCATAAGCTCATTAAAATCGTCATCGTCAGTAGCAGTATCTTCAAAACTAAATTCTAGTTCTTCAGAAGAACTATCATCAGCTTCTAAACCTGCCATGAATTGGTTGGACTCAGATTCATCTGACGAAACCTCATCAAAGCTGAACTCTGGAGAAAATTCAGCAGCATCTTCAAAAACAGCCATAAATTCGTCAGAATCATTAGCGATCGCCAATTCTTCGTTTTCTGGCTCAAAAGTCGATTCATTTAATGCCAGTTCATTATCATCAACTAATTCCTGCATAAACTCATCGGGTTCAGAGGAAATAGCTTCTTCTTCGTCTAAAGCGAAGCCGTCTAAAATATTCTCAGAAGAAGAATCATCTTCGTCGATAAATTGACCCATAAAGTCATCAGATTCTGAACTCATCGCTGATGGCTCATCGAAACTAAATTCTTCATTGGATTCTGAATCAGTGTCAGCCATTGAGACAGCTTCAAAGTCCATCTCATCAGACTCTGAACTCATTGCCGATGGCTCATCATCGAAACTAAATTCTGCTGCGGGAGATTCTTCGTACTCTATCTCGCTCATGGATTCGTTTGAATCATCAAAAGCCATTTCATCAGACTCAAAACTCATTGCTGATGACTCATCGAAACTAAATTCTTCATTGGATTCTGAATCAGTATCAGCCATTGAGACAGCTTCAAAGTCCATCTCATCAGACTCTGAACTCATCGCCGATGGCTCATCGAAACTAAATTCGGCATCGGAAGATTCTTCAACCTCCATCTCGCTCATGGATTCGTTTGAATCATCAGCAGCCATTTCATCAGACTCAAAGCTAATTTCTGATGACTCATCGAAGCTAAATTCAGCCTCGGCAGATTGTTCTGTTTCCGTCTCATAGACGGATTGCTCAGAATCATCAAAAGCAATCTCATCAGACTCAGAACTTATGCCTGATGGCTCGTCAAAGCTAAATTCTGCTTCGGGAGATTCTTCTGTTTCCATTTCAGTCATGGATTCACTAGAGTCATCAAAGTCCATCTCATCAGACTCTGAACTCATCGCCGATGGCTCATCGAAACTAAATTCGGCATCGGAAGATTCTTCAACCTCCATCTCGTAAATGGATTCACTGGAATCATCAGCAGCCATTTCATCAGATTCAAAGCTGATTTCTGATGGTCTATCAAAGCTAGATTCTGCCTCAGGAGATTCTTCATCTTCCATCCATAACTCTGAACTCGATTCCCCAGAATCATCAGCAGCCATCTCATCAGACTCAAAACTTATTGCCGATGGCTCATCAAAGCTTAATTCTTCATTGGATTCGGAATCAGTATCAGCCATTGAGACAGCTTCAAAGTTCATCTCATCAGACTCAAAACTCATTGCCGATGGCTCATCATCAAAGCTAAATTCTGCTTCGGGAGATTCTTCGTACGACCTTTCGCTCATGGATTCGTTTGAATCATCAGCAGCCATCTCATCAGGCTCAAAACTTATTTCTGATGACTCATCAAAGCTTAATTCTTCATTGGATTCGGAATCAGTATCAGCCATTGAGACAGCTTCAAAGTCCATCTCATCGGACTCTGAACTCATTGCTGATGGCTCATCATAGCTAAATTCTGCTTCGGGAGATTCTTCGTCCTCCATCCATAACTCTGAACTCGATTCCCCAGAATCATCAGCAGCCATCTCATTAGGCTCAAAACTCATTGCTGATGACTCATCAAAGCTAGATTCTTCATTAGATTCTGAACTCATTGCCGATGGCTCATCATACCTAGACTCTGCTTCGGGAGATTCTTCGTACTCTATCTCGCTCATAGATTCCCCAGAATCATCAGCAGCCATCTCATTAGGCTCAAAACGCATTGCCGATGACTCATCAAAGCTAGAATCTTCTTCAGGAGATTCTTCATCCTCCATCCACAACTCAGAACTGGATTCACTGGATTCGTAATCAGAAGCATCATCAAACGAATTTAATTCAGTCTGATCAAACGCTCCAATTAATTTATTGGCTATTTCCAGATCAGAAACTTCTTCGCTCTGATGGGATTCAGATAAATCTGCTGAATTAGCAAAAGGATTAATATCTGCCCTTAGGTTTTCTGTAATCTCTTCGATGTCTTCTACAGAATTTTGTTCTGGTTGTAATGAAGTTTCCTGAAAAGATTCTTCTTCAATGGGAGAAATAACCTGTTCTAATATTTCGTTTTTAACGATGAGTTCTTTAAATTTAGAGTTTAAATAATCGTTTTCTGCTTCTACATCGTCTACCTGATTTTCTGAAGCAGAGATATCTTGTGTTTCAGAGCTATATTCTGTCAAGGGTTCTCTGCCTTGAAAAGGCAGGGCTTGCCCTTGACCGCCTTCCGCGGTTTCAGAATTCTGTTGCTCACTATTGAGATCGGGAGCGGGATCATCCCATAACTGATTCTGTTCTGTGGAGAATGAACTAACATTAGTTTCTACTACCTGCATGATATCCGTATCTTCCGCAACAGATTGGTGCAGTACACTTTCTTGATTATCAAGTTTTGTCACTCGATCATCTGATTCTATTTCCGCTTGACTTTCATCTGATTCTTTGATGCCTTTAGATGCGAACATTCCAGCAACACTTGCTACAGAAGTAGTCCCACCTACACCGATCAGGGCTTTTTGAAGTTTTTCACTTGCGAACATTCCAGCAACAAGGGTTGCGCTACCAAAAGCAAGGGAAATTAGCAGAATTTTATTAACAACTTTAGCTGATTTCATTTTATGTAAATTCAATATAAGTTAACTTATGAAAGAAGTTATGTTTTCAGGCTAGTAGCTGATTCAACTACTTTACGGAGGCTTTTGGGTAAGCACCGCAACCAAGGGTTAATTAATTCTGAAATACGAGAACTTCCTTAGCCTTAACTTTTAGAGTTCCCAAATACCCGCTTAAAACTAACAGTTTGTCAATTGACTGTCCAGTAAAGAATCACGGATTATGACCTTGGTGATTTTCAACCCTACAAACTGTCTGTTTTGATAACCAAGAATGCTTAAATTAGTTGTTAATCAAAATTTAGTAGCAATAATGTGACGACGAAGAGAAGCCATATTTTGAGCAATTCTCTACAGAGAGAAATCAATTTAAGATAAAATGACTGCAATTAAACTTAATACCCGTTATTAATCATGGCAGCCAAAGTAGAAATATATACCTGGAGTCGTTGTCCCTTTTGTATTCGAGCCAAAGGACTATTGGATAAAAAAGGAGTTGAGTATATAGAATATTGTATTGACGGAGATGAAGATGCTAGAGATCAAATGAGAGCCAGGGCTAATGGTAAATCTAGTGTGCCACAAATCTTTATTAACGATCGCCATATTGGAGGGTGTGATGATCTTCATGCTCTAGAAAGCAAAGGGGAATTAACTGCATTATTGTAGAGGGACAAGGGATTACGCTCCAAGTGCTTGTCCCCGAATGGGGATACCCTTCGGATCGCATTTAGCTACATGCTATATCTACAATACGTCTACAATCAATGAGAAATTAGTAATTAATGCACGCTTTATCAGTTCCCACTTGGGTAGTTCATGTCTCTAGCGTTCTAGAATGGGTAGCTGCGATTTATTATATTTGGCAGTATGGAGAAATTACAGGCGATCGCTCTTGGTATAATCTGTCTTTTGCGATGTTACCTGCGTTGGTTAGTGCGATGTGTGCTTGTACCTGGCACTTTTTTGATAATGTCCATTCTTTAGACTGGCTCGTAATCCTCCAAGCAGCAATGACGGTGGTGGGTAATTTTACTGTTTGTATTGCAGCCTGGGGAATCTGGCGTAGTTCGCTAAAATCATCTCAACAAGAAGCCAATTTAGTCGAGCATGAATAAAGAAAGTCTATTTGCTATTTCTTTGTTTCCCTATCTAGGTTTTCTCTGGTTCATGACTCGCTCAGGGAAAACTCCTCGTTTGGCGCTAGTCGGTTTTTATGTGCTGTTGATTTTCGTAGCGGTGACAATTCCTGCGGGAATTTATGCCCAAGTACATTATGGAAAGGAATTAGCTAATGTTGATTGGCTACATGGCAGTGCGGAACTGTTTTTAACCTTGTCGAATATCCTGGTGGTTTTAGGCTTTCGTCAGGCAATTATTGAGCAGAAAAATAAGTAAAGGGGCTTTGCCCCAGCTATTAGCTTTTAGTCTTTGAGCCAAAAGCTAATAGCTTTTTGATACAACTTTATGCAGCAGTTAATCCGCTATGTCTCAACAAAGCTTCGGGTTGGGGTTCTCTGCCACGGAATGATTCAAATACTTCCATTGGATGTAGACTACCCCCCAAAGAAAGTACTGTATCTTTAAAGCGCTTACCCACAGTTTTTACGGCTATTTCGTTCTCTAAACCAGCCTCTTCAAAAGCGGCAAAGGCATCGGCGCTTAGAACTTCGGCCCATTTGTAGCTATAGTAGCCTGCGGCATATCCCCCCGCGAAAATATGTCCAAAAGAACAGAGGAAGTTATCTTCAGGAATCGGTGGCAAGACAGTACTAGTTTTTGCTAGGCGATCGCGTACATCATTAGGAGTCTCTTTCCCGCCTGGTTGATAATTAGCATGGAGTTCCATGTCCAATAGACCAAAATACAGTTGACGAAGCATTCCCGAACCACTCATATAGTTTTTTGCTGCCACTAGCTTTTGATAATACTCTTCAGGCAGAGTCTCTCCAGTTTGATAGTGTTTTGCCATGCCGAAAAGCGTCTGGCGATCGTAACACCAGTTTTCCATAAACTGACTGGGTAATTCTACCGCGTCCCATTCCACATTATTAATTCCCGCTGCCCCAGGATAATCAATGGTGGTCAACATATGCTGTAAACCATGCCCAAATTCATGGAAGAGGGTAGTTACTTCCCCAAAGGTCATTAAGCTAGGTTTATCGTCTACGGGAGGAGTTTGGTTACAGGTTAGATATGCCACAGGTAAACGAGTTTCTGTCTTCCCTTCCACGGTGATTTTTGCGCGACCAATACAGTCATTCATCCAAGCACCACCACGCTTTTCCGCTGGGCGGGAATAAGGATCGAGATAGAAAAAGGCAATTTCTTTACCGTTTTCATCAGCAATTTGAAAGTACCTTACATCTTCATGCCATACAGGGGCTTCGACCTCCGCAGCGGTGATCGTAATACCAAAGATACGATGAGCTAAACCGAATAAACCGTCCAAAACTTTAGGTAAAGAGAAGTAAGGACGTAATTCCTCTTCATTAAAATCAAATTTTGCTTCTCGCTGCTTTTCTGCCCAGTAGGTAGTATCCCAATTTTTAAGATCTTCTTGACCAGCAAAAGCTTTCAACTCTTCAAATTCTTTTACTGCTGCATCATAGCTAGCACCCCGCAGATCATTTTGTAGCCGTTGTACTGCTGCTACATCCGTTGCCATCTTTTTCGCCAGACTCAATTCCGCAAAGTTAGCAAAACCGAGAATATTCGCTTTCTCTTTTCTTAAGGCTAAAATGCGATCGATGTTGGCACGATTATCAAACTCATCACTAGCAGCGCGAGAAACAAAAGCTTTATATAACTTCTCTCGTAATTCCCGATTTGTCGCATATTTCAGATAGGGAACATAGCTAGGAAAATCCAAAGTAACTACCCAAGGGCCATTCTCTGGAGTCGCCTCTTCGTTACCTTCTGCCTTAGCTGTTTGCGCCATCAAGCCTAAAGCACTAGGAGGTAAACCTTCTACGTCTTTCTTATCCGTCAACTTTAGTTTAAATGCCTTAGTGGCATCCAAAACATTATTAGAAAACTTAGTGGATAATTCCGCCAACTCCAGTTGAATCTGGTTAAACCGATCTCTGGTTTCTCCCGCTAAACCAACCCCAGATAGTTCAAAATCTTTAATAGAAGCCTCAACAATACGCTGCTGTGCAGGTTCTAAACTATCCCACTCTGTACCATTTTTAATCCCTTTGAAGGCTTCGTATAACGGCTTACTTTGAGTTAGCTTATTGTAGAACTTAACAATTTCTGGCTGCATCTGTTCATAAGCTTCCCGCAATTCAGGACTATTTTTGACACCCATCAAATGTCCCACAATTCCCCAACTCCAGCTTAAACCCTCCTCTAACTGGGTTAAGGGTTCCACTACACCAGACCAAGTGGGAGTAACATTCTCTTCTAGCTTACTAACTCCCTCGTCTAACTCTTGTAACAGTTGAGTTATGGCAGGAACAACTTGCTCTGCTTTGATTTGGTCAAAAGGAGGCAGTCCCTTACCAATTAATAAAGGGTTTTTGGTGATAGTTGCGTCTGTCATGCTAAATAGATAATTACAAATCGATAGTTATATCTATTCACCCTAACGTTTTATCAGTATATGTTGCAGCCGTGTGAGGTTGGGATTACCGAAATTTTAAGTTTATATTGCACATACATTAACCGTAGGGTGGGTAAAAAATTAATTTGCCCACCATCATCGAAATTAAATCATTGGTGGGCATCAGTAGCATGACTACCTGAGAGTCAGTTAATTAAAATGCCCACCCTACTACTAATCCTCCCCCTGATTCTTGACTTAACTAACCCCAAATTTTGTTCGTATCAGTTACTACTCCATGTTTTTCGTAGATAGCTGAAAATTCTTGTAAATATTCTCTTCTTTCTTGATAATCTCTATATTTATTTGACGAATGAGTAACTGATATTTCATCAAAAATCACTATACATTTTGCCACTGCTTGCATATAGTCGGTAATGCTCGGCGCATAATATGATAAACATTTTAAATGATTTGGATCTCTTAAAAAAGGTCTTCCATCATACTGGTATATAGGAGAAAACTTTTTATTATCTGTTGACTCTTCTACAAAATAATAAAGGTCGTCGCCAATAAATATTGGAAATTTACGAAATTCTTTTGCATAGCAATCAAAACCTCTTTCAAAAGAAACGAAGAAAACAGGATTAGACACATCTCCTATCTCAAATTCTCCATTATGCCATTGATATAGTTCATAAATTTCTTCGGATAACTGAAAATTTATTTCTTCAGCATAAAGTTCTAACATTTCTCGCTCTAGTCCAGGTTGAGGAAGATAGTCGGTTATTTTTAGACGACAATTAGAATATCCTTCTCTAATAGTTTTTGCATGATCCGAATTGCTATTGTTTATCCAGAATGAAATTTTTTCCAATGCTTGAACTAAAGGAGAAGGCATTTTAAAATTTTTAACAACTCTACTTTAAAATTGAATTAAACAAACACAATAACATCGCACTGATCTTATTTCATGGACAGAATTGCTGTTAATCCTCAAATTCATTTTGGGAAACCTTGTATAGTAGAGACACGCATCACTGTACAAAGCGTCTTAGAACTTCTTAAAGAGGGGTTGTCTTTCGATGATATCATTCAAGATTATTATCCTGATCTAAAGATTGAAGATATCAAAGCTTATCTGCAATATGCCATTGCTTTAATAGCTGCTGAAGATATAAATCTTGTATCTGCATAATCGTGAAATTCTTACTAGACTAAGATATTCTTAAAGTGATCGCCTAATCAAAAATAATCAACGAACCATCCTAATCGCGATCATCCTCCTCAGCCCTTAAAAGCGATCGCACAAGCTTGATTGAAAATACATTAAAATCATCAAAATAACTTTTTGGGATTAGCCATGATAGAAATTGTTTTTTTAGTTGAAGATGATCCAGAGGGAGGCTATACAGCAAAAGCTTTAGGCGAATCTATATTTACCCAAGCAAATGATCTAGAAAGTCTTAAAGAAATGATTCGGGATGCGGTTAACTGTCATTTTACAGAGGCAGAAAAACCTAAAGTAATTCGGTTACATATCGTTCGTGATGAGGTCATAGCTTCGTGAAGCTACCTAGAGACATTTCTGGAAAAGATTTAATTAAGGCTCTTTCCCGTCTAGATTATATAGTAACTCGTCAAACTGGCAGTCATGTCAGATTAACTACTCAGAGCAACGGAGAACACAATATTACAGTACCTGCCCACGATCCAATTAAAGTGGGAACTCTCAACGCTATTCTTAAGGAAGTTAGCGAACACGCAAATTTAAGCCGTAATGAATTAGTAGAGTTATTGTTTCGTTAGTTTATTTCTGATAAAAACTCGTGTTTTTGAAGCGATCGCCCTTTTCAAACCACAAAAGCGATCGCTCTTTAATTGTCTGCCAAAAATGCATCAGTAGTGAGTAATTTGAAAATTAAAGGGATGTGCGATCGCATTTTGCATAAAGTTGTCTATACTTGATACGTATCAGATACAAAATCAGCCTAAAAGCTTTGATTGAATCGTTTAAATGCAAAGAAACTAAACGTATTTGGAATGGTCGTCGTTCTTCAAGTCTCCCAGGAAACATACAAAATAAAGCTTTAAGAAAACTACGTCAGCTAGACGCAGCAAATATTTTAACTGATTTACAAAACCCACCAGGAAATAAGTTAGAAAGCTTGAAAGGAGATAGAAAGGGACAATACAGCATGAGAATTGATCGCCAGTGGAGAATCTGTTTTATTTGGGAGAAAGGAAATGCTAGCAATGTTGAAATTGTTGATTATCATTCCTAATTTTACTTAATTACTGTAAAGATAAAAGCACATAATGAATAACGAATTATTAGATAATCCAAAAGTAGGTGAAATTCTCAAAGCAGAATTTCTTGAAGAAATTGGGATGAGTCAAAATGCTTTAGCAAAGGCTATTAATGTCCCCTCTAACAGAATTCATGGGATCATTAATGGGACAAGACGAGTTACAGCAGACACTGATTTAAGGTTATGTCGTTTTTTAGGGTTATCAGAAGGGTATTTTCTCAGACTTCAAAATGCTTATGAACTGATGGAAGCAAAACGAAATTTAGGCAAAGTTTTAATAGAAATTCAACCCTATGCTTCTTAAAATTTATGGTGCGATCTCACCATAGATTGAGTTTTGTTCATCTACCCGACCTACTCGCTATAGGATAATTTCGAGATCGCCCTTTTCAAACCACAAAAGCGATCGCCACTTCCAATAAATAATCCATCACCAATGCATCTGAAGTCTTGTGTTAGTTAGTTGCTTAAACTACCTTCAAGGCGATCGAGGAGGTCATCATCGGCATTGGAAGTACGCCATAGTTGGTCTAAACCGCTAGCAGGCATGGTTAAATACAAAATGTCTTGGGATTGCAGGCGGGTTTCCAGTAACTGCCAACCGTGGAGGGTATCCCTTTGTCTTTCTAGATATAAAGGCACAAAATCGCTTTTAATAGCAGCATCCTGGACTGTTTGATTATAAAAGGGATGTTTCGGGGTAATCATCGTACCTAAAGCCACCCACAGTAGATCCTGAGTCATGCCGTTGCCGAGAATTCTCCCCCCCAAAGCAGCAGCAGCAAAAGAATAGGTTGCCAACTCCACTGGAGACAATACATGGTCAAACTCAAATACTTCCTGCATCGATTGAGCAAACTGGGGATCTCCGCTACGCACCACGGTTTTTAAATATGGTGCCAAGGCTTTAGCGGTGAGGCTGATTTCGAGATTAGTGGTGTCATGGCTCGTAACGGCAATCAGACTGAGGGCTTTTTTGATGTTAACGGCTTTTAAGCTAGAGGGCATACTCGCATCTTCAATGATGACGGGAATACCTTGGGAACGAGCAGCACGAATATAGCGGTTACTGGGATCGGATTCGATAATCGCCACTTCATGTCCTTGAGCATGGAGTTGTCGAGCTACTTGAATACCCATGCCTCCCAATCCGCAGACAATATGGTGATTATGGCGGGGAATTCTGGCAGCGTCGATGGTTTGGCGAAAGCGACTGCCTAAAACAAAATCGTTAATCAGAGCATAACAGATACCAATGACTCCCGCGCCGACAATCATCATGATCGCCGTAAAGACTTTAATGTAGTCCCCTGCCCCCTCTGCCACTTCCTCTTTGCCCCCTGCCCCCGTAATCATACCCACGGAGAAATATAGAGCATCGACGAAGGATGTTTGTAAGTTAACGCTGACATAGATTAAAGTTGCAGCGCAAATCACCGCTAGCAGTGCCAAACTAACTAGGGTTACAGGACGAGCATAGAGTTGATAGCGAGGAAGATTGAAAATAGCTTTCGATAATTTCTTTTGCCAAGAACGACGTTTCCTGAATACTTGGGGTCTAGTGCCGATGATCAGGCGATCGCCTACCGACAAACATTTTTCTTGGGCGATCGCCGAAACCAGATCGATCTCTCCTTGGACAGGTAAATAGTAGATCAGCATTCGATTGGGATCGACCCATAAATCTTCCAGTTTTCTATTTAACCAGGGATGATGAGCGTCGATAACTTCTTCGTTAATCGGCCAGGTACGATTAAATAACTGGAGTTGACCGATGGCTTTATTCCCCAAAGCAGCAAAGGTAAATAGTGGCGAAGACAACGCTGCCACACTCATGGTGAAGTGGTTGGGTAAAGTGAGATCAAGGCGATCGCCTAGGGTATGGTTAAGCAGGCGATTGATAATCCGAATCTGAGGATTGAGTACTCTAGCTTGGGTCAAGATTGCCAAATTTAGAGCATCGTCGTCATGCACTAATACTAGAGTCTGAGCTTGTCGGATACCTGCCTTGATTAAAGTTGCGTTATCTCGCGGATCGCCAACGATAATTTGTTTACTAGGGGGAGAGATTAGGGAATTATGACTAATTGCGACTACTTCTGCTCCTTGTTGCTTGAGTAGGCTATAAATTTTTGAGCCTGTGCGTCCTAAGCCACAAATAATAATTTTGGGTTGCATATATTTTTATGAGGATGCAGAGGGAATCTGATCACAACTAGGATTATTGTCTCTAAGGGCGATCAGATCTACTGTATCGGAAGACACGATTGAAACTAGAGAAGTTAGCTTACTAAAGATTGTCTCTTTGCTTAATGGCATATTCTTTGAATCGTTCTAGATCTGCCATGACCGTAGACTCAACAATATCACCAATTAAATTGTCCATCAGCTTGCCAATAATGCCAGGCACGGCGTAAGCGAAAGACATTTTGACAATACAGCTATCTTTGCGGTCATAAAAGCGAATTGCCCCTTTATTGGGTAAACCATCCACCGACTGCCATTCGATTATTTGTTGGGGAACTATCTGTACAATACGGGAGAGCCAAGTAAAGTTAAACCCTCCACTGGCTAGTTTCCAGCGAGATAGTTCAGGATTTTCCTCTAAGATTTTGACCGACTCGATCCATTTCATCCAGATCGTCATTTGTTCAAGATCTGACCACAGACTCCAGGCTAATTCGATGGTTACAGGGACTTCAATTTGAACGGTATGTTCTAGCCAGTCAGTCATCGTGCTGCTCCTTGTGCTGCTTCTGGGAAGATTGTCGGGTGGGTACGACCTCGGTTATAGTTACCATCTAGCTCAATCTCATGAATATGGCGATCGCTCTTGGGCGATCGCTTTTAACTGTGATGCCTGGGCTAAGATCGCTTTGGCTGCTTGTTTTCCTGATAGGGTAGCTCCTTCCATGCTGTCAATATAGTCTTGTTGGGTATAGCTTCCTGCCAAGAAGAAATTACTGACAGGAGTTGACTGGGGTGGGCGATAGGGATCCATTCCTGGGGCTTCTCGATAGAGGGATTCTGCTAGCTTAACCACGCTGTACCAGGTCATGTTTAATTCCCTGGCAGAAGGAAATAATTTGCGTACCTGCTCTAAAATATGCTGGGCAATATCTTCATTTTTTTCTTTAATAAAAGGATCACCTGGGGTTAAGACTAACTGGAGCAAAGAACCCTCTCCTGGCTTATAGTAATCTCCTGGACTGGTTAAGGCTAAATCAGCGAAACAAGAAAAGTCCGCATCAGGAGTATAAAGCAAATTATCGATGCCCACCGCCCGTTCTAATTGTTGACGCTGTTCGGCATCATTTAATTCCGTGACCCAACCGTCAAAGCGCAACTGTACCGTGGCAACGGGTACAGCATCTAACTTATAAATATTGTCGAATTCTGACCATTTACGCCAAGCTTGGGGAATTACCTTCTTAATTCCTGGTACATCACAGGCACAGACATAGGCATCGGCTCTGATAGTGGTGTCGGTTTCGCCATTACTCACCACCATCCCTGTAACTTTCGTGGTGTCGTCCTCATCTTCAAATAAGATTTCTTTGACTCGATGACGAGTAGAAATTTTTGTACCTCTCGCTTCAAGATAATCCACAATGGGCTTATGGAGATACTCACTAGGAGAACCTTCTAACATTCTGAGAACAGAGGCTTCAGTTTTGGTAGCGAAAAACTGAAAAATAGTTAACATACAACGAGCCGAGATATTTTCCGTATCAATGAAACCCAAAGCATAGGCAATGGGGTCCCACATCTTTCTCAGACTGCCATTATTGCCCCCATGACTGCGAAACCAGTCCGCAAAGCTAAGGTCGTCTAGACCCCGAATCGTTTTCATCGCCCCTTCAGGGTCGATTAAAGCCCTGACAATCGGACTTGTCCCCAGAGCCAAGGAGTTAGCTGCTTTATCCACCGTGGAAAGCTGAGAGGTAGTGAAAAAAGCCTTCAGACCATTAAAGGGCGCACCAGTTAAAAAGCGGAAATCCAGTTCCCCGATACGTCCCCCTTCGTTAACAAAAGTATGGGTGTGTTGCTTAAGGCGGAGGTTATCCATTGCCCCTACTTTTGCCATTAAACCAAATAGGTTATAGTAGCAGCCAAAAAAGACGTGCAGCCCCATTTCCAGGTGGTTACCATCCTTATCAATCCAGCTACCAACTTTCCCTCCCACAAAGGGGCGAGCTTCAAACATCTCTACAGCCGCACCCGCATCAACTAAATCAATAGCTGTTGCCATGCCTGCTAATCCTGCACCAACAATTGCTACGCGCATTAAATTCTCGTTTTCCGAACAGCGGTTACTTTACATACTTCACATATTGTAATGTAGAACCCCGCTCTTCTTATTTTTCCTCACCAAATGTTTTCAGCCTGGCAAAAAATGAGGATACATCGGGGAGAGGAATAAACTGATGAATTATCTTGCTGCCTGCGGTAAAGTCTGACCAAATAGGGTTGTAAGATAGTCCCCAACTAGCAACGAGGGATACCCTTGGTTGTAAACTGGCTGAACTATTAAACGCTTTTTCTAAATTAAGGCTATTTTCTGCCACTGTGGCAACGACAGAATGGCGCGCCGCTGGTTGAGCCAAGACTGGCGGAGTAGATTCAGGCTGATATAAATTACCTAAATTAAGGGTGTCAGCTTTATTTTCAGTTTTAAAAGCACTGGCAGTCAAATCTGATAGGTCACAAAGATGTTTCGGTAACTTACGGCAGATCAACCGCTCAAATTCATAAGTGAAGTGGGGATTAGGAGTGCCGATTCGCAGCCATACATGCATGATCTGCTCAACGGAGATTGCCTTGTAACGTCCTAGATAGAGTGCTTCGATCGTCGCCAATCTAATCCAGTTAGCATGATACAGATCTAGCCAATACTCCAGTAGTTTTTCGGCATTATCACGCCCTAGATCAAAAGCATAACTATCCATCAAAGAGCGAGCTTGCGCCAAGGATAAATCTTGAGTTAGTTCATTCATTGATCTTAGTTAATATTGCTTAAAAATACAGGTGTTCTTGATTCGAGAAACTTAAGACAAACTCAGTAGTTAAATCCCAATCTATTCTAGCGATTAAATTGAGATACATCTTTGATTTTGCAATTATCAAGTATACCCGAAGGATAATCGCGAAGCCCAGGCTCCGCCCAATCGCCCTAAAATTGAGTCATCAACTAGAATGCTTATTTAAGTTAAACGATTATTTCAGCCTTATTCTGCCCAAAAATTCCAGTTAAATTAGCATAACTCTAAAAATTCCAGTTAAATTAGCATAACTCTAAAAATAAAGATTAATCGGAAAACAGAGGAGAAGGTATGTTAAAAGCTTGGTTATTTGGTGTAGGAATTTTATTTGTGGTGGTGGAGTTTAGTATTTGGCTCAAACAGTTTATGTTGCCATTGCCAATTTATATTTTAGCAGGAGCATTTTTGGCGATCGCTTCTAATTATGAACAGGGTTTAATCGCTTTATTTAGGCAACAAGATACTTTAGAGACCGATCCTCTAACCCAGACAGCTACGTTAATCGATCAAGCTAAAGCACTGCAAGATCAACAGGAAGTTGCTAGTCTTCCTGAAGTTGATTGATCAAAAAAGCTCTAAGCTCTAAGCTTTAAGCCCTAGAGCAGGGGCTTCGCCCCTTTATTGATCTAACGCCGAAGTAATAATCTGAGTTAGTTCATTTTCTGTCCAGGGTTTATGGAGGCAAGCGTGAAGATTTGCGTGTTCTTTGGCGCGCTCGATCGCCTCTTCATCTGCTTGTCCTGTTAACATGACCGTAATCAACTTCGGAAAGCGCTCATGAATTTGAATCAAAAACTCATCCCCTTTGATGCCAGGCATTAGCCAATCAGAAACGATCGCGATTACTTGAATTTCATCTTGCTGTAGTTCTTCAATTACCTCCCAAGCTTCATTGGCACTTTCCGCTACTTCATAAATAAAGCGATCGCCGAACTTACGTTTTAGCTGTTCTTTAAGACTGTCAAGAATAACAACCTCATCATCAACACACAAAATTGCAGATTCACTCATGATTACTGATTAATGTTTAATGCTCAATGTTCAATGCTCAATGTTTAATGCTCAATGTTCAATGCTCAATGTTTAATGCTCAATGTTCAATGCTCAATGTTTAATGTTCAATGCTCAATGCTCAATGTTCAATGTTCAATGCTCAATGTTCAATGTTCAATGCTCAATGCTCAATGACCAAAGGTAGCCAAATAGTAAATTTAGTATGTCCTGGCTCACTGGCTACGGCAATAGTGCCATTATGTTTATCAATAATTTTTTGACTAATGTGTAGACCTAAACCACTACCTTCTCCTGTGGGTTTGGTAGTGAAAAAAGCCTCAAATATTTTGTCTTTGAGGTGGGGAGGAATTCCTGTACCTGAATCCGCCACTTCTACCTTAATACCCTCGTTTTCCAAGGTAATGGTGAGGGTCAATCTGCCTCCCTGTTTCATGGCTTGAATGCCATTATGAATGAGATTAGTCCAGACTTGAATTAGCTCATCAGGATAACAGAGAATTTCAGGCACATCTTGATAATGGCGAACGATCTCGATGTTTTGTTTTAATTGGTTGTGGTAAATCTCTAGGACAGTCTCTATTCCATCCTGCACCTGGGCTAGTTGCTTTTCCTCGCTAGCATCAAAACGAGCATAGTTCTTGAGGGCAAAGACAACTTTGGAAGCTTTTTCCACCGAAGTCAGAATGGTTTTATTATTAATCAACAAGCGGGTGAGATTATAAGCCAACTCTAAAATCCAGCTAACTTTTTCATGTCGCAGCAGGGGTAAATAGCTCTCAATCTCCTTGACCACGCCAATATCAATCAAAAGATCGGCAATATTACGGGCATTATCCACCTCATATTCTTTCAGTTGCTCGGTGATCTGTCGCTTGAGGGGGCGTTTTTCACTAGAAGAAAAAATCGGCTTACTCCTCATCGCTTCTTCAATTAGCTTAAAGAAAAAAATCTTTTCCTCTGGATTGAGAAATTCCGATAGTTTGGGTAATTCAGCGATCGCAGCGATCAAAGCCTTGGTATTATTCCCTGCGGAGGCTTGAATCGCTCCTAATGGCGTATTAATTTCGTGGGCAACCCCCGCTACTAACTGACCCAAGGCAGCTAATTTTTCTTGGTGAATTAACTGCTGTTGAGCGAGTTTGAGTTCCTTAAGGGTAATTTCTAAATCTCTGGTTTGCAGCTTTAATTGATCAATATATTCAGCTTGTTGCAAAGCAATTGCTAAATGAGTGGCAATTTGCTTCATCAATTCGACTTCTTTTTCTGACCAAGTGCGAGGAGCTTTATTCTGGTATGCCCCCAACAAACCCCAAAGTTGCTCCCCTTGAAAAACGGGAACTAATAAGTAGGCTTTGGCTTGATAGGCTTCTAAAGCTTGAAGATATGAATCGAGAAAATCTTGAGCATAAATATCATCGACTGCGGTGAACTTTTGTCCTTGGATATATTGCGCCCCTTCAGTTGACAACAGGTAATTATATAGCTGAGGAATATTTCCCCGCTCGCTTTTCGACCAATCTCGCAACAGACAACGATCTGCTTGAACAGAACCATCAGCTAAAGTTTCAGAGTTATTTTGTTCAGCCAGCAAAGAGATCCAGCCCGCCCCCACAGATTCAGCAAGAATTTGACCACTCCAGTCATCATTAAACTGATAGATGATCAGGCGATCGCATTCTAAGATTTGACGAATTTCTTGGGTTGTAATGGTGAAAATCGTCTTAATATCCTGAGAACAGCGAATTTTATCAATGATGTTAGTAATTACTTTTGATAAACAATCTTGCTCGGCTGTTTGTAATTGAGAATTATCCGAATTATCCATAAATTAATCGTCAGCTAAATCGTAAATCTAGTTTGTCCTAGCTAATGACTAACGGCAACAGTTTGGTCAACCTTCATTTTTCATTTGTTTATCGTAATTTAGTTAGTTATTGGGGAAATATGGGAAATATAGATCCAGACAGATTTAAGAGCTTGTTAGACGGGCAATTTATATGGGCAGAGAAAAAAGCATCAGTTCTCCTTCACAGCCAATGCTCATCCCGAATAATTCCTTGAGTAATGAGACGAACGCTGCCATTATCTGTGTTGATGATCAACCTGGTATTCTCAAAAGCTTGGGAGAACAGCTTAAACGCTCTTTAGGTCAAGGATATGAAATTGAATTAGTCGATAGTGGAGCAGAGGCGATCGCTCTTTGTGCTGAATTAGTTGCCGAAGGTATTCAGATTCCCCTGATTATTTCCGATCAAATCATGCCTGAGATGATGGGGGATGAGCTATTAATCAAGCTCCATGCTCTCTATCCTGACACTCTCAAAATTTTACTCACAGGACAAGCTAATGCCGATGCAGTGGGAAATTTGGTCAATGCGGCGGCTCTCTATCGTTATGTAACCAAACCTTGGGATGAAACAGATTTAATTCTCACGGTGGAAGAAGCTTTACGTCGCTATCAACAAGATTTGCAGTTAGCGTCACAAAATAAAATTTTATTAGAGGTTAATCAAAAATTAGCTGGTGCTATTTCTCTGCTAGAAGCGACTTTGGAAGCCACCGCCGATGGCATCTTAGTCCTCAATGAAAACGGTAATGTCGTTAACTATAACCAAAAGTTTATTGATATTTGGGGTTTGCCCACCAAAGCCGAGTTAGATCGGGATCAAATTCTGACCTTAATCTTAACGGAGCTGACAGAACCCTACGCTAACCGTCTCAAAGAGAGATATACCCAATTTGATGCCAATAAATTTAATTCTCTAGAACTCAAAAACGGCAAAATATTAGAGTGCTATTCCCAGGTGCAGCAACTGCAAGAGCAGACCATGGGACAAGTTTGGAGCTTTCGCGATGTGACGGAACACAAAAAAGCCCAAACAATGATTCAACATCAGGCTTTTCACGATTCCCTCACTAATTTACCCAATCGCGCCCTATTTGATCGCGAACTAGCTAAGGCTTTAAGTCATGTTTATCAGCACAATAAGATGCTGGCAGTGGTGTTTATCGATTTAGATCGATTTAAAACGATTAATGATACCCTTGGTCACGCCATCGGTGATCTGTTGCTCAAAAGCGTCGTAGAACGACTAAAGGATTGTGTGCGAGAAAAAGACCTCATTGCCCGTTGGGGTGGGGATGAATTTACCCTGCTCTTACCTGAAATTAGCTGTCGAGATGATGTCACGGCGATCGCCAAACGAATTCTAGAAGCTCTCAAGCCTGGATTCAAATTAGCTCAACATTATCTACACATTACCAGCAGCCTTGGAATTGCTGTCTTTCCTGATGATGGCAAAGATGCAGAGACGTTACTTAAAAATGTCGATGTGGCGCTCTATTGGGTCAAAGAAAAGGGTCGTAATGACTATCAGCACTATAGTTTAAGGCTAAATTCTCAAGCCTATGAATTGCTGAATTTAGAGAACAGCCTGCACAATGCTCTAGAAAATCAAGAATTTGAGATCTATTATCAACCAATCATCGAAGTTGACACGAACAAAATTGTCAAGCTAGAAGCTTTACTCCGTTGGCAACATCCCGATCTAGGGGTAGTTGCTCCTGATTTATTTGTGCCGCTCGCCGAAGAAAACGGTCTGATTGTCGAAATTGGAGCCTGGGTGCTAGAAACCGCCTGCACTCAAACCAAAGCCTGGCAAAATATGGGCTTAGGCTTGTCTGATTTAACCGTCTCAGTTAATTTGTCGGCTCGTCAATTCTACAATAATGACCTCGTACAAACCATCAAGCAAGTTTTACTAACGACAGAATTAAATCCAAACTGTCTGGAATTAGAAATAACCGAAACAGCGACGATGCGTAACACCAATCTGGCAAAACAGATATTGTTAAATCTGCATCAGATGGGTATTTCTCTGTCTATGGATGATTTTGGCACAGGGTACTCGTCCCTCAGCTATCTCAAAGATTTTCCCTTTAGCACGATTAAAATAGATCGCTCTTTTGTTAAAGATCTCAGCTTTGACTCCAGCAATTTCGCCATTATCAACGCCATTACTACCTTGGGAGCAGGTTTAAATCTCCAGATTATTGCTGAAGGCGTAGAATCAGAACAGTTAAAGAACCTGCTCAAAACTTTACACTGTAACTATATGCAGGGATACTTCTTTAGTATGCCTCTGGCGACGGAGCAAGCAACAGATCTGCTGCTTAACTATTTGAGTAATGGGTAAAAATATTCGGCGTTGCTGAAGTTCGGTATGATTATCTTTGAAAAAAATAGACTAACTAAAAAGCTTATAGCTACGAGCAAATTACTTTTCAGTTTCACGTTGTACCCTTGTGGTATACTTTAAATCAGCAACGCCAGATATTCCTTAGCTATTTGCTGGCTTAATCAATTCAGAGATATTAATCTTGATATTAAATTGCTTGAGTATGTTTTCAATTTTCTTGAGGAGATAATAATATTTAGTCGTAACAGGTTTATAGTCAAGATCGTAGTCGGATATTGTTTGACAGAGCCAATCATAATTTGGCGATCGCTTATCAATATTTTTGAGTTTGTCTAGTTCTTTTTGCCAAGTACGGTAATAGAACATCCCAAAATAATGGATCGAAACTAGCTGATCGAAACTAGCTAACTGGAATTCGGGGGATAAACGGTTGTGTAATGGTAAGGGGTAACTGTAAGGATCAGAGAAGGGAAATACTTCTAATTCCAAAGCGCAGACTGTTGCGGAGAGAGAGGATTGCTCGATCATATAGTTCCCCTGCTTCGGAACAATCCCAGCCTCCATGACCTTTTCAAAATTATGTTTCCAAGCAGTAAAAATCCCCGCGCTGCGACGTACAGCTACCATCCCTGAGTTCCAATAGGCTCTAATTTTTTTGTTGCCAATGGGGGTACAGACAAATCTTTCCTGTTTCACTCCCACTGTCTGATAAAGTTGTTGCCAGTACTCGTCCTGAACATCTTGAGTCCCTGTGGAGCCGATACCTCTGCCATATTCAACCCGCAGACCAATATTGTAATTGCTGGGGAGTAAAAACTCCGTTGGTTCGGCAAAAATACATTTATCGCTGTCTAAAAATACCAGGATTTCGGCATCGATGGTTTCCTCTGCATAGGCGCAAACATAAGGTTTATTAGCTAGATAATAATCTTGATATTTAACATTTAGCGCAACCTGTTGATGATCTACTCCTAATTCCCCAAACTGTTGCAATGTCTCCTCCGCCACAGGGGAACCTGAACGGGGATGGAAACTATAAATTGGAGTATCTTTGAGCTTGCCACCAAACTTACGGATACTGGCAGCGAGAATTTGTGACTGTTTTTCTAATCGACCAGGTTCAGTGCAAATGATAAAAGCTAAGGGCAGAGACATCTTGTATATTACGCCTAGTGTGAATTAAAAATCATAGTGACTTGTTTTGGCTATTAGCTATTAGCTGTTAGCTGTTAGCTGTTAGCTGTTTTTTATGCAAACGTTGATACTCCAGAGAGATGGACAGGCAGGCAGCGATGGAGAGGATACCATAAGCATTTGTGGCGCTAAATCCCAGACCAACATCCGCCAAACTTGCCAAGGTTACAAACATCAGGAATTGATACAACCAAAAATACTCAATTTTTTTTCGTGCCAACAGTAGGATCATGCCTTTAATCGCCACATTAACTAAGACAATGCCATAGAGTATTACTCCCACCAACCCCAAATTAGTGAAGGTTTCAATATAAACGTTGTGAGCATTAAAATTCTCGATGATTCCCTGGTCAGAGGCCCAAGTATTGGCAATTACATAGGCTCCCGCATCGGAAGTCCAAAACCCTCCATAGCCATAGCCTAACCAGGGTCGCTCTTGGGATACGGTATCAATAATGATTGTCCAAATCGGCGTACGACCATTGAAGTTTGTACCTTCTCCTAAAATATCGACCAAGATGGTTTCTTGCTGGGTCACAATCACCATGACCACCGCGCCAATTACTACGCACAACAAACTAAGTAAGATGACTCTCACTTTATACTGCTGTTTAATTAGGGCATAAAGAGGCATTTGTACGATCAAGATAAGCAGCAGTAAAATGCTCGTGGAACTATGGGAAACGATCGCCAAAAATAAAGTCAGCATAAAACCGAACCAATACCACCAGTTTCGGGCATTATCTAAAGCCAGGGTCAACAGTAAAATCCCTCCTAGAACCATCCCCCGCCCCATATAGTTTTTATAGGGAAAAATTCCTTGCCACCCATCTTCGACGATGCCATAGCTCGGTACTCCCAAACAGGCTATGAGGCTCAGAACCGCAGCGATACCAATGACCCAAACCAAAATTTTCATCTGCTCTTTGAGGTTATAGCGAGCCGTGAAGTAGGCTGCGAAGAGAAAAGTACGGATTAGTCCCCGATTAATGTCAAAGGTACTGGCAATATCCGCAGACCAAACGATGGAAAATATTGCCAGGGCTAAAAATATCAACAGCGGGACATTTCTGGTGGCAATATAGGCTACCTCTTTCCAGTGCAGGGCGACCAACAGGGCGACAAAGGGATAGCTTAAGGCATTGATAATTCCCCCAGGAATTGGGGGGGGGATATTGACATCCAGAAAGTAGATTAGCCAGACAACGGTGACTATGACCTCAAATCTGGCGACCAATTGACGGTGAATGGAAAGTTGCTGTATGCCAATCATGGTAGTGTTTAGCTGCGGGAGGCTAGAATTTCTTGATAAAGGTTTTGATAACGATGGGCTT
>Ga0114940_10000302_pt1 | contig 26331 bp, 15 predicted proteins | sample ColdCreekSource_FD_87195 | JGI IMG/M metagenome (GOLD analysis project Ga0114940, IMG submission 87195) | Groundwater microbial communities from Cold Creek, Nevada to study Microbial Dark Matter (Phase II) - Cold Creek Source | ecosystem: Environmental > Aquatic > Deep subsurface > Groundwater ... | reverse complement strand
TGCGCCCCTTGGTCGGTGTTGAAGATTTCGGGTTTGTCGAAGCGCATCAACGCTTCGTCCAGCGCCTCGACGCAGAAGCTGCTGTCGAGCGTGTTGGACAGTCGCCACGACAAGACGCGGCGGCTATACCAGTCGATGATCGCCACCAAATAGGCGAACCCTCGTTCAAGTGGGATGTACGTGATGTCCGTCGCCCACACCTGATTCGTTCCATTGGCGGATCTCTGAGGCGAGTCGTCCCTTTCGGAGCGTCCACCAAAACGAGGTAAGCTCACTTGGCTGTTGGAGGTTTGACACGCAGTGGGCGCTTGCTGTCACTGAGAGGGTGTCGTACCGCGGCGGAGTTTGCGCGAGCTCAAGAAGCACAAGGCGAGACCGGGGATGAACAGTAGAGCAGTCAACCAGGGCGCCGCCTGCAGTGCACCGCTGTCGCATGTGTTCTGATTCGTTGCAGAAGCATAGTGAACGGCTCGCTCTCCACGCCACATGTTGAACTCATATGCGCGTGCGCCATCTCTAGCGCGATGCAGCTCTTCCAGGACTCGAAAGCTGATGATCGCCGGGCCCTCGACGTGGATTTCGTCGAGTCGGGGCAGGCGACCTTGATGCGCGCGAAACGCCTGTATGAACGCAACATGTTTGTGAATGCTTTCGACGCACTCGCGGTCGCGCTGGAGTTGACTGTATACGATACGAGCGCCCAAAGTTGCAGCGAAGAGCAATATCACGCCTACGCTTAGTTGGAGCCACGTACGGACCGCGCTCATGATCCGCGCCCATCGCGATCGCACCCTACGCTGAAAATGTTGCCCATCGTTCCCAGGCGCATTGAGAAATCTTCATTGGTGCTGTCATGGCGACGTAAAAACGGTTGCCGGGGATACTGGAGCCGAGCGCCGTTCTGCGTTCTCGTCCCCTTAGATCGTCTCTGTCGACGGACACGGCGCCCTGCCAAAGCTCTGTGGCTAACGCGCTCCACTCCCAATCAAAATCCCATTTTTCTGGGCGAAGGACTGCGGTTCCCTCCAGCTCCCAATCCGCTAAAGATATTGCGGTCACATTGACATCTACGGACAATGCCATTCGACCCAATCCGCCTGTTGAGTGCGCACCATGAAAAGCGCCAATCAAGTACTTGGCCCAGAACTTCGCTGGTGCTGAGCTGTTCGCCCCAACCGTCTTGACTAACAGATCGGCGCGCAACTGATTGAAGAAGTTGTTTCCCTTGGTCGCCTTGTTCGGTTCTATCACACTCGCGATTGGACCAACCTTGGCGACGAAATCTGCAGGCGTGAGCAAAAGCGTTGCGTAGTTGCCAAAGATGTACGCGTGTAGTAGCTCGCGAGGAAATCCAGGCGGCAAGTTGCCGATGCGAATCGCCGCTTTCTCGAAAGCACTGCGTACTCCTTGGTTGACCTCTCCGCCTGTCTTGCGAACGTAGTCGCCGATCTGACGGGCCATCTCCTCGAAGTCATTGCGAGTTAGGAGAGGCCTTGTGCTGGTGAAACCGCCAGGGACGACGGTGATGGCCAGCGGAGCAGAACTCGACGATTGCGAGGCCGCTGGTTTCGATATGTTTCCGCCCATCGCTCAAATCTCCCGATCACGACGCGAATAGACCTAGTCATTGAACCTGTCAACGATGGTCGTAAACTCTCGTTAAAGCGCTCCGAGGTTCCTGAGGCTCCAGGTGTTGACAGGATGGGATCATAGGAATGAAGAGCACGTTCTCACCACAGGTTTGCGAGCGGTCTGTTCGCTTGGTGCGTGAGACGCAGTGGGAGCACGAGACGGAGTGGGCGGCGATTGTCTCGGTGGCGTCACGCACGCGCGGTGGCGCAGCAGCCTGAAGCTTGGATGCCATGGAACTACGAGGCCACGCTGACCGCCTTCGCGCCAGCTACTTGACTGGCTCGCTCTGCAAGGCACATCACCAGGCCGCGGTGCCGGCCCGCCGCGTGTTCAAGCACGCTAGCCGGAAGCAGACGATGTACGAGAACCAAGAATGGGAGCAGGACCGGAGATGGACGCACGCCTTCAGGAGAGCTTCCCATTCCGACAGGTGAGCTCGGACCACTTCTTGGTAGTAGCCGTGAACAACTTGTGCGTCTCGGCCACGCCGAATTTCTTGGCGCTCGGAGGCGTCAGTATCGACGCGTCATAGAAATCTTCAAGCTCGGATTGCAGCATGCCAGGCCAATTGGCATAGGTCAGATCCTTTATCTCGGCGCGGCCCATCCCACAGCCCCGCGGCCATCAGCGCCGTCCGATACACACGCTCCGTTTTCGGACTCATGCGGAGCATCCTCGCGGCGGCGTGGCTTCCGCTGCCCATCCTGTGCAAGCGAACCAGTTCCTGCAGTCGGTGCATGTCCACACGCTCCACGCGCTCGTCCTCGGGCGCCTCGCACGCCCACATCAGTGAGCGAGCTAGCGTGCCTGGGAGAGTCGCAGCTAAGGGCTGCGCGCGGGTTCAGAGAAGCCGGATCAGGTCTGCCGAACTGGGCTGATCAGGTCTGCCGAACCGCGCTCGGATCACATAGGCCGACCTGTGACATCGTAGAATCTGGTCTTCGCTCTGGCCCGCTGCCAACAGCCCGAGCACGGTGCCGACGGTAACCCGAATGCCGCGGATGCAGGGTCTGCCGCCCATCACGTTGGGGTCCTGCGTGATGCGAGCGATCTTCATGGGCGTTAGCGTACCACAGCGTGTGATTAGCTTCCCACGCGGACGCAGCTTGTGATGTGGGTCCGGGATAGTCGCTGCCGTGCACGTACGCTGCGTTGATGCGGAGCCGCACCCTCGGTACCATTGAACTACTCCGGCGGCATGACGCGGGTGGGTGCTGCACGGCAGCTTGGAGCTAAGGCCTCGAACGTCGCTGCCAAAACGCTGACTCCTCTGACGGTGTGTTCTCCAAGTCGGTGGGATATCGGCCAGTGCCGCCCTTGGCGGCAGTGACAGGATCCGCAATCTTGCAACTGCGGACCCACGAGCTCTGCCGCTGTCGGCGGCACGCGCTTTGCTGGGCACTTCTGCGGCACATCGGCGTGCCCGTTGTGCGGAGGGATGTTCGCATTGTTCGAGACACGTGCACACTCTTTGGTCCGTTTGCCGTGGAGTCTCAGCTCGGCACGCAGGTTGGGGGCTGATCGCGTACGCGTCTTTTGGCGCTTCCAGGGGCGGTGCCCGTGAACGGCGATGTGGTGCGGCTGTTTCATGAGTTGTGGTTGGGGATGGTGCAACCCGTGGAGGGGCTGGTTGTGTCGGTGCCGGTGCTTTTGAATGCGCAATGTTATGAGCGTCAGCCGCCCTCGACGCATAAGCAGTTCTTGGAGTTGTGTACCGCGCGTCAGGTGACCGAGGCTGCGGTTGCAGCAAAGGGATCGGAAGCGCCGCGGATCGCGAGTGTACCGCGGCTCCTGAGTGAGTTGCTGCAGCTGACGGCTGAGCTGTGGGAGGCTCAGGCCGACTATCACAGTGAGCATGGGTGGGCTGGGGCGCTGCCTGATTGTTTGCAGTACTACGCGGCCGATGGTGGGCAGTTGATTCGGCCTTCGTTGGGGTTGAAGAAGCTGGAGGCCTCGGGCTCTGCCGCTATGAGCGACGTGAGTGAGGCGGGGCGGTTCTTTGAGCTGCTGCTTTGGGAGTTGCCGGAGGGGCTTCTTCTGGATCAGCAGGAGACTGTGACCGGGCCTTGGGATTATGCGCCGAGCGCGAAGTTTGAACGCTTGTTGCGCGCGGCCAAGGTGCCGATTGGGTTGCTCACGAATCGTGATGTGCTGCGGTTGATCTATGCGCCTGCCGGTGAGTCGACTGGACATATCGATTTTCGTGTGGCGGACATGGCGACTGTCGGTGGGCGCCCGATCTTGGATGCGCTCTTGATGTTGCTCAACGCGCATCGCTTCTTTGGCGTGGCGCCTGAGCTAGCGCTTCCAGCGCTGCTGCGTGATAGCCGTAAGTATCAGGCGGATGTGACTGTTACGCTCGGTAAGCAGGTGCTCGAGGCGCTGACGATCTTGCTGCGTGGCTTCGAGGCGGCCGCGGCGCGTGATGGCATGGCGCAGCTGGAGGCGGCGCTCGCGCGCGGCGATGACCATGTGTACCACGGGCTTCTGACGGTGCTGCTGCGTTTGGTGTTTGTGTTGTATGCGGAAGACCGTGAGCTTTTGCCGGTGGAGCATCGGCTCTATTCGCAGCACTACAGTTTGTTTGCGCTGTTCGCTGAGCTGCAAGCGGATCATGGCGCTTATCCTGACAGTATGGCGCTGCGCTTCGGGGCTTGGGGGCGGATCGTGGCGCTGTGTCGCGCGCTGTTTGTCGGGGTGAAGAGCGGGGAGCTGCAGGTGCCGGAGCGGCGCGGGGCGCTGTTCGATCCGAACACGTTTGCGTTTCTCGAGGGTTGGGATCCCGAGGGCAGCGCGCCGATTCGGGCGCTCAAGGCGCAGAGTGAAGTGCAGCTGCCGACGCTCGATGATGAGACGGTGTTCTCGGTGCTCTGCAAGCTGATCTTGTTGGATGGTCAGCGCTTGAGCTATCGCGCGCTCGACGTGGAACAGATTGGCAGCGTGTACGAGGGCCTCATGGGTTATCACGTCAAGCGCGTGAGCGCGGAGGCGGTGTGCACGCGGCCTGACGGAGTGTGGGTGAGCGCGGATGAGGTGTTGGCGGTGGCGCCTGCGCAGCGCGCGAGTTGGCTCGCCGAACAGCTCGGGTTGAGCAAGGCGCAAGCGAAGTCGGTCGCCGAGCAGCTGCATGGACTGCGCAGCGAGGCCAAGGTGTTCGAGGTGCTCGAGGGTTTGGCGCAAGGCCGTTCGAAAGAGGACCGGGCAAAGGCGCGCGCGCACGCTGGGCAGCTGGTGCTGCAACCTGGGCAGGAGCGCAGGCGCACGAGCAGCCACTACACGCCGCGCTCGCTCTCGACGCAGGTGGTCGACCGGGCGCTGCAGCCGCTGCTCGCGACCATGACGCCGGAGGGCGCAGCGGGGCCTAGCAGTGAGTCGATCTTACAGCTGCGGGTGTGCGACCCGGCGATGGGCTCGGGCGCGTTCTTGGTGGAGGCTTGCCGGTACCTCGGCGACGCGCTCGAGGCCGCGTGGCGGCGCGAGGGCAAGCTCGGGCAATACAGAGACCCCACGCTCGCGGCGCGGCGCAGGGTGGCGCAGTGCTGCTTGTACGGCGTGGACAAGAATCCCACGGCGGTGGAGCTGGCCAAGCTCTCGCTCTGGCTCGTGACCATGGAGAAGCACCGGCCGTTTACGTTCATGGATGGCAGTTTGCGGCACGGTGATTCGCTTGTGGGCTTGAGCCTCGATCAGCTGCGTGCGTTTCACTGGCAGCCGAGCCGTCAGCTCGAGCTCGACGCGCAGGTGATCGGCTTGGAGCTCGACGAGGCGATCGCGCTGCGGCAGCGCTTGATCGAGCTCGCGCTGGCGGAGAATGGTGTGAACCCGGATCCGCGCGAGAAGGAGATCGTGTGGCGCGACTTCGAGGATGCGGTCGCACGGTTGCGGTTGATCGCGGACGTATGCATCGGGGCGTTCTTCGCCGCTGACAGCGACAAGGCTCGCGAGCAGGAGCGGGCTCGGCGGCTGGCGCTCGTTCGTGCGTGGATGAATGAGCGGGATGCGCAGCGCTCGGCGGCGGCTGAGCGGGAGCTGGGTGCGCTGCAAGCGGAGCTTCGCAAGGCGCAGGTGCCGTTTCACTGGATGTTGGAATTTCCTGATGTGTTTTGGAGCAAGCGGCCAGATCCGTTAGACCTTGGCAAGACGAGCGGAGCGGCGTTCATTGATGCTTTCGTAGGCAATCCGCCCTTCATGGGAGGCAGTCAGGTGTCCTCTCGGTTCGGCGATGCATATCGCGACTGGCTTCCTACCCTGCATCAGGGAGCGCATGGCAACGCGGATCTATCCGCGCATTTCTTCAGGCGCGCGTCCACCTTGCTGGGTCGGCACGGAACGGTCGGGTTGATCTCCACCAATACCATCGGACAAGGTGACACTCGCAGCACCGGCTTGCAGCAGCTCGTAGAAGATGGACTTGTTATATTCGATGCCAAAGTGAACATGCCGTGGCCCGGCGATGCAGCCGTCACGGTTTCTGTCGCACATCTCGCCAAGAGTCTGCCGCCAGCCATCATCCACTGCCGACTCGATGACGTGCATTGCCGCCACATCAACTCTGCTCTTCAGGCTGGTGCCGAACGCACGAGCGCAAGCCCTTTGCAGAGCAATGAGTCGGCTGCATATCTCGGCACGAAGATCTACGGGCAAGGCTTCCTGCTCACCCCCGAAGAGCGCGCCGACCTCATCAAGAAGAACCGCCGCAACGCCGCGCGAATCTTCCCCTACCTGGGCGGCGAAGAGGTCAACACCAGTCCAACCCAGACGTTCGACCGTTACGTCATCAGCTTCGGCACCATGGATCTCGACGAAGCCTCCGCGTGGCCAGACCTGCTCGACATCGTGCGCGAGAAGGTCAAGCCGGACCGAGACAAGCTCCGCGATAACGCTGATGGTTCTGACTACAAGAAGCGTTGGTGGCAATACGCAAAGATACGGACAACGCTCTACCAAGCCATCGCCCCGCTCGAACGGTGCTTGGTGACCTCACGCCACAGCAAACACCTGTGCTTCTCCTTCCAGCCCACCGACCGCATCCTCAGCGAAGCGCTCTACGTCTTCCCCCTCCATCACTATACCGCCTTCGCCACCCTCCAATCCCGCATCCACGAACCCTGGGCGCGCCTGCTGTCGTCATCAATGAAGACCGACCTGCGCTACTCCGCCAGCGACTGCTTCGAAACCTTCCCGTTCCCCCACGCCGACCCGCGCGCGCAGATCCCCGCCGTCGAACAAGCCGGCAAAACCCTCTACGAAACCCGCGCAAAGCTCATGGTCGAGACCAACCTCGGCCTCACCAAGACCTACAACGCGCTCAAAGATCCGCAAAACCAAGACCGCACCATCGTGCACCTACGCACCCTGCACGAAGCGATGGATCGCGCAGTGCTCGATGCCTACGGCTGGCAAGACCTCCAAGTCCCGCCGTTCTGCCCGCGCAGCGAAGCCGAGCAAGCCGAGCTCAAACGCTTCGAAGCCGAGGTAGTCGATCGCCTCTACGCGCTCAACGCCGAGCGCGCAGCCGAAGAAGAACGCTTAGGCCTCGGCAAGCCGAGCAAGCTGAAGAAGCAACTGCCCGCGAACACCAACATCTCTGCGAGCAAAGCCTCAGCGCTCAAGCCGCCACGCAGCACGCGACCGCGCAAGAGCGCAGCCAAAACACCACGCAAGAAGCGCGCGAGCATCCACTAGCCCAAAGGATCAGCCATGCCCGAACATCCCGCCTCGCCGCTGCGCGCGCAGCTGATAGCGGCACTGCAAGCTGACCTGGTGGGCCCCTGCACCGGCGACCCGCAGTCCGATGAGCTCCTGCCCCTGCCGCCGTCGCGCTGGTATTGGACGGGCTTTCTCGCCCCCGATCAAGCGCGCGCGCCCAATGATCCCGACGCTGACAGCGACGACGAAGCAGCCGGCGACGATCGCACCTACGAAGAAGCGGACGCCAGCGCAGAGCGACAAGCCAAGCGCCGCAAGTTGTTCGCTGCATCGCTCGGCCTGTCCGTGCTGCTGCGCGAGCACGCACCCGGCGATCACGTCGAGGTGCAAGTGCGCTTCGCCACCTACCAAGCGCAAGCGGATGACGAGAAATCAGCGCGCGCGTGGCAACGCCTGCCGCAGGGCCCTTACACACTCAAACTGTCACTCGACAATCAGATGCTGGAGCGCGGTCAGCCCCTGCCCGACTGGCCGAGCGTGCGTGTGCGCGGCGTGCTGCGCGACGCGAACCAGCCCGACTTGCCGAAGGGCACGCGCGTCCTGTCGCTGTTTCTCGTGAACCAGCGCGCCGACGCCCCGCGCGGCCGCTCCGACGAAGACTTCTTGTTTCAGGTGGAGCTGCAGCTCTTCTACGCCCGCGGCGTTGTCCCACGCCCGAACCGCTGGGGCGAGACCGCGGAAGACTTCGACGATCGCGTGTCCGACGTGCAGTACCGCGAGCACAGCGAGTGGGCGGTGGGCCACGGCGTCGCGGTGGTCGCCGATCCGATCGACCCCACTGCAAATGCGGTGCAGCGCGTACGCACGACCTACGTGCCCAGCGCGGAGGTGCGCGGCGTCAGAGCGCGCGACACGCAGGCGACGGTGGACATGCAAGCGCTGGCCAAGCTCGCGGGCGAGGCCGATGCCGTGCCGCTACGAGCGGCGCTCGCACCGATCACACAGGACTACCGGGCGTGGATCGCCCAGCAGCGCGCCATCCAAGTGGACGGCCCGAAGCGCCGCGACACGCAGGCCGAGCTCCTGCAACAAGCGCAAGCAGCCTGCGAGCGCATCGAGCGCGGCATCGAGCTGCTCGCGCGCGATCCCGATGCGCGGCGCGTGTTCGCGTGGACCAACAGCGTGATGGCGAAGTCCGCGCTGCAGCGCAGTCCCGGCGACTACAGCGACGGCAAGTCGCCCGCATGGCGCATGTTCCAGCTGTCTTTTCTGCTGCTCAGCCTGGTCGACGTGGTCGAGCCGGGCAACCCGTATCGCGAGCAGGTGGAGCTGATCTTCTTTCCCACCGGCGGCGGCAAGACCGAAGCTTACCTCGGCGTCATCGCATTCACGCTGCTCTGGCGCAGGCTGCGCGGGCAGCAAAGGCCCGATCGCGGGCTGGGCGTAGCGGCGCTGCTCCGCTACACGCTGCGCCTGCTCACGCTCGATCAGCTGAGCCGCGCGGCCACGTTGATGTGTCAGCTGGAGCTCTTGCGCCAGCGCGAGTTGGAGCTAGGCAGCGACCGCTTCGCGGTGGGACTGTGGGTCGGACGCAGCGCCACCGCCAACACCTTGGACGAGGTGCGCAAAGCGATCATCGAGTACAGCAGCAGCACCTCCGAGAACGCGACCTCGCCTTTCCCGCTCGCGAACTGTCCGCATTGCCGCACGCCGCTCGACAGTAAGTCGCTGCGCATGCAGCCGAGCATGCAAAAGCCCGAGCGCGTGGTGGTAGCGTGCACGAGCTTCCGCTGCGAGTTCTCGGAGCGCAACAATCGCGATGGCCTGCCCGTGTTGTTCGTCGACGAGCAGATCTACCGCGAGCTGCCAGCGTTCTTGGTCGCGACGGTCGACAAGTTTGCGATGCTGCCCTGGCGCGGCGAGACGGGCATGCTGTTCGGGCGCGCCAAGGCGCACCAAGCGGGCAACTTCTTCGGCCCGATGGACAAAAGCGCGCCGAAGGGCGCAACGCTCTTGCCCGATGGCCTCTTGCCGCCCGAGCTGATCGTGCAGGACGAGCTGCATCTCATCGCAGGGCCGCTCGGCACCATGGTCGGGTTGTACGAGACCGCGATCGAGTTTTTGTGCACACAGGGCGAGCTGAAGCCCAAGATCATCGCGTCCACCGCCACCGTGCGCCGCGCCCAAGAGCAAGTGAGCGAGCTGTTCGGACGCACGCAGATGCGCCTGTTTCCGCCGCAGGGCGTCAATGCCTGGGATACCTTCTTTGCCGAGCGTGACCTGGACAAGCCCGGTCGCCTGTACGTCGGTGTCGCGGCCCAAGGACGCTCCACGCGCGGCACGCTGATCCGCTGTTATGCGAGCTTGCTGTGCGCGGCGCGCAAGCTCTACGACGAGGGCGGCCCGGCCACACAAACAGCAGACGCGTACATGACGCTGGTCGGCTATTTCAACAACCTGCGCGAGCTGGGCGGCATGCGCAGGCTGGTGGAAGACGACGTGTACACGCGCGCGCTCTCGGCCGAGGAGCGTAAGCCGCTGAACCACAAAGGCCCGCACCCGTTCTTGCGCAAGCGCAAGCTGGCGCGCGATCCCGTGGAGCTGACCTCGCGTGAGAGCACGCACCACATCAAGCAGGCCAAAGATCGCCTCCAGCTGCCGTACGCGGAGAACAAGCACGTGGACGTGCTGCTCGCGAGCAACATGATCTCGGTCGGCGTCGATATCGACCGGCTCGGCTTGATGGTCGTCGCGGGGCAGCCGAAGACGACGAGCGAATACATCCAAGCGTCGAGCCGCGTCGGCCGCAAGACGCCCGGGCTTGTGGTCACTTGCTACAACTTGGCGCGTCCGCGCGACCGCTCGCACTACGAGCGCTTCTCCGCCTACCACGAGACCTTCTACCGCTTCGTCGAAGCCATGAGTCTCACCCCGCTGTCCGGGCCGGCGCTGCAGCGTGGCCTCGCAGGCACGCTCGTAGCGATGGCGCGCCTCGGCATCACCTCGCTCACACGAGGCGATGCGGTGATGAGCGTCGCCGAGCACCAGCAGCTGATGGAGCGCATCGTCAACGCCTTTGCGGCGCGGGCTAGTAAGCCAGAGCTTCAGGAAAACCTGCGCAAGCGCGCCAACAAGCTGTTCGACGCCTGGCAGAAGGTCATGGAGACGTCGAGCAAGGTGGACGGCGCGCCGCGCACGTACTCGCACTTCGATCGCGACGACAGCAAGGGCAAGCCGCTCTTGTTTCTCGCGAATGACCCGAACAAGCCCGGCAAAGAGAGCCCGCACGAAGCGCGCTTCCAGGCGCCCACTTCGATGCGCGATGTCGAGACGACCGTGCCGCTCTGGCTGGTCAAGGACTTCGGAGGGAAGCGCTGATGGCCAAGCCTGCCAAGAAGTTTCAAGCGGCCCGGCCCGACGGTGAGCTGCGCCAAAGCCAGCTGGTCACGACCTTCGGCCCCGGCGCGATCATGGATCTGATCGATCACACCGTGCTGATCGGCGGCCTCGACACCTGGCACTTTGAAAACGGCCGCACCGAGATCATCTCCGAGCCACGGCTGCGAGCGGCGCTCGTCGAACGGCTAAGGCCACTGGAGATCGAGCTCGGTCTGAACGCATTCCGCAAGCCGCCGACCACTGACGACGGCAACGCGCGGCCCTCGGTGGGCGTGCCGGCCATCGAGTTCCCCACCTGGTTCGTCTGTCAGAACGAACAGTGCCGCACGCTCGCGCGCGGACGCAGCCTTACGGTCAAGAAGGGCCGGCTCTGGCATGACTGCGAGCAGAGCCCGAAAGAATCGCCCGCAGTGCCGGTGCGCTTTGTCGCTGCCTGCCGGCACGGACACCTGCAAGACTTTCCCTGGATGGACTACGCGCACAATCGCGAGCTCTGCGGCACGCCGCGGCTCAAGCTCGTGCAAGACGCGAGCGGCGACGTGCAAGGTATTACCGTGCGCTGCCAGTGCGGCGCGAGCACATCGCTCGGCGACGCGCTCAGCATGTCGCTCCGATGCAGCGGACAGCGGCCCTGGCTCGGCCCCGACACCCACGAGCACTGCGAAGAGCGCTTACACCTCTTGGTACGCACAGCGAGCAACGCATACTTCGCTCAAGTCGTGAGCGCGCTCTCGATTCCCGAGCCCGGCAAAGAGCTGCAAGAGGCCATCGACAAGCACTGGCTGATCCTGCAAGACGCGACCGAAGAAGACATCGGCGTGCTGCTCAAGCTGCGCGCGGTCAAGCCCGACCTCGAACGCTTCGACGCAGGTGCCGTGCTCGATGGCATTCGTAGCAAGCGTCGCGGCGGCGACAGCGCCAAAGCGCCGACCCAGATCCGCAGCCTCGAGTACAAGCAGCTCGTCAGCGCGCCACCCGAGAGCCCTGGTGACTTGCCCGCGAGCGAAGACCCCTTCTTCGCGCGCGAGCACAAGCTGAACACATATCCGCAGGGCATCCGCCGCGTGGTGCTGGTGCCCAAGCTGCGCGAGGTGCGCGCCCAGGTCGGGTTCACCCGCCTGGAACCCGTGACACCGGACGTCGACGGCGAGTTCGACCTCGGCGTAAAGACGGCGCGCATCGGCCTCGCGACTGACTGGCTGCCTGCGCTCGAGATCCAAGGCGAAGGCATCTTCATGCAGCTCGATGAAACAGCGGTGCGCGCATGGGAAGAGCGCGATGCCGTACAGAAGCGCACCGACAAGTTGCGACGGGCGCACCTGCTCTCCGCGGCGGACAACCCCGGCCAAGGCAAATTTCTGGGCGCGCGCTACTATCTCCTGCACTCCCTGTCGCATCTGCTCATCACCGCGATCAGCTTGGAGTGCGGCTACAGCGCCAGCGCGATCCGCGAGCGCATCTACTGCAACCCCACGCGCACCGACGCGCAGCCCATGGCGGCGATCCTGCTCTCCACAGGCACGAGCGGCAGCGAAGGCACCTTGGGCGGGCTCGTCGATCAAGGACGCCACCTGGTCGAGCATCTCCGTCGCGCGTTCGACCTCGGCACTTTGTGCTCCAACGATCCGATCTGCGCTTGTCACGACCCCGAAGACAGCGCCATCGGCCGCTATTTCGAAGGCGCTGCATGCCACGGCTGCCTGTTCATCGCCGAGCCCAGCTGCGAGCGCTTCAACCGCAACCTCGACCGCGCGCTCGTCGTACCGTGCATCGGCCATGAAGACCTCGCGTTCTTCAAGGTGCGCCCGTGACCCTGCACTCGCGGGGACTGTCAGATCTAACACATCGTGAGCTTACAGATCTGCTGCGTGCCCTGGAGGTTGGCTCACTGGCTCTGCCTGCCAGCGACCTCGCGCTCCGCCAAGCCGGGCTCGACAGCACCAGCGTCCCGCACGCGCTTGCGGTGCTCGGCCCGTGCGACCGTGCTGCCGCTCGCAGCGTCATCCAAGTCGCGCTCGCCGAACGCCAGCACCGGCCACCCCCACGCCTAGAGCTCGTGTGGACAGGCCCTGAGTCGAGCGCCAGCCTGGCCCGAGACACCGGCATCGTCGTGCGACAGCTCTTCGAACGCGCCCAGCGCGAGGTGATCATCGGCGGGTTTCGCTTCGATCACGGGCACGACATCTTTCTGCCGCTGTACCAGCGCATGCAACAAGGCCTGCGCGTACGCATGTTCGTCGACATCAAACACAAGGCCAAGACACACGAGCTGGGCCACGCATACGCACAGCGAGCGATCGACGATCTCTTACGGAACAACTGGCCGTTCGGACCGCCCTACCCTGACATCTACTACGATCCGCGCAGCGCAGTGGAAGGCCCGCCTTGGGTCAGCTTACACGCCAAGTGCATCGTCGTAGACGACCATTGGGTGTTCATCACCTCCGCCAACTTCACCGAACGCGCGCAGACACGGAACCTCGAGGTCGGCGTATGCATCGAGGACCGCGCGTTCGCCGGCGATCTCGCCGCTCAGTGGCGCATGCTGGTCAACGCCGACTTGGTCACGCCATACAGATAATCCAAGGGTATGCGCGGCAAAGTGAGCGTCGAAGCCATGGTTTGTGCGGCGGCAAACCGAGCTCACTCAAAGCGCCGGGCATGTCAACCATTGCAGCCTTCAGCTGGATGGCCGCGCAAACGGGATCCGGCAATAGTCACACCACTTCTTGCAGCGGTCGTAGACTGACTGACACCACGAGGTGGTCTGGCGGCGCTCGATAACGAATGGCAATGGCACTGCTGATGATTCTAAAGGCGCTCGCCGCGCTTGGAGCCAAGGACGCCGAACGCGCTGTTTCACCAGGCCGTACACCGAGGCAAGAGGCTGTAACTAAGCGGACAATGGCCTGTCTTCGAGCATGAGAAACGAGTTACTCATGACAGCTTGCTCCCATTTTGGGAGCAGGCTACAATACCGGTTGTGCGTGTCTTCAACCGCTCTACCGTGAAGGGCTATGCGGACGCTCACTCCGACGCTCGACAACCGCTCTTTGCGTGGTTTGCCGAGATCCAGAAAGCCGAATGGACTGGCCCCGAGGACATCAAAATCCGCTACCCGTCGGCGAGCATCGTCAACAAGGAACGGGTCGTATTCAACATCAAGGGCAACAAGTACCGAGTCGTTGTCGCCGTAAAATTTGAGTTCCACGCCATATACATCCGCTTCATCAGCGCCCACGCTGAATACGACAAGATCGACGCCGCCAGCGTATGAGGAGCTAAGACCATGAACATCAAGCCGATCCGCACCGGAAAAGATCACGCCTGGGCGCTTCAAGAGATCGATGACCTCTGGGACAAGGCCAAGCCCGGCACCAAGGAAGGTGATCGCTTCGAGGTGCTGTCGGCCCTCGTGGATGCCTATGAACGCGAGCACATCGAGGTTCCGGCTCCCGATCCTATCGAGGCGATCCGGTTCCGCATGGAACAAGAGGGGCTCACGAACAATGACCTGTTGCCCATCTTCAAGACGCGGGCTCGCCTGTCCGAGGTGATGGGCCGCAGGCGCCGGTTGAACCTCGCAATGATCCGCAAGCTGCACGAGCAGCTGGAGATCCCCGTCGAATGCCTAGTGAAGGGCTACAAGCTTAAGTCGCAGGGTGGCAAGCGGGTGGCATCGAAGCGAAGCTAACGGGAATCGACCAAAGGGTTTCTGATGACCACTTGTGGAAATCGCCCGAAGTCGCGGTCCGCCGTCCACAGCTCGCGAATGCCGTGCTGCACGCACAACGCAGCGATGCGCGCGTCGTGCACGCGTGGACCTGCGATGTGTCCCTCAGCCAACAGCTGCCGCAACACGCCCCAGTATCCCAGGTCTTCTCCGATCGGCTCGATCGACGGGCTCTCTAGCCACGCGTCGATCTGAGCCAGCGCCTGCTCCAATGAGGACGGCGGACTGTATACACGCGGATGCGTGACGATCGCGAAGAACTCGTGCACGCATGGCCACGGCAGTGCCCAGCGCGACTGGCCTTCCGCCAACGATCTCAGCGCTGCCGAAGCTTGTGCATGAAACGACGAGTCGCGCCGATGCGCATAGACCAGAATGTTTGTGTCTACGCCGATCATAAACGCTCGTACGCCGCATCGCGAAGCGCGTCCCAGCTCGCACCTCGGAACTCAGGCGTGAGCCCACTGCCATCCACGGATGCGTCGCGCAGCTTGAAAGCACCCGCACGCCGGGCCTTTAAAACTTGACGAAGACCCTCTTCTACCAGCGCACGAAGCGTCGTTCCTTCACGGGACGCTACGGCCTTGGCGCGCTCGAGAACCGCATCAGATATCTCGATGGTTGTCTTCATATGGGTAACCATATCATCACATATGGCTAGACGCAATTTGAGTTCCACGTCGTTGGAACGACCTCGAAACGGGTCAAGTCGCACTCGCCGCGCGCTGCAGGGTGATCGACGAAGAGCGCGCTCAAAGCTTCTGCATCGAGATATGCGCGCGCGGAGCCAAGCTCCGGAGAGCTCAGTATATCCGGCTGTGCCAGGTGGACGTATGACCGCTCGAAAAGCCGGGATCTGTTGGCTCAGGCGACGGTGGCTGACTGGGACGTGGCACGTTGTCCTCGTCGAAGTACCCGTCCATGCCCAGCTCACTGACATCGAGCCCGCGCAGCTCGTCCGCGAAGTAAGCGCGGTGGCCCACGAGCGCATCGACGAACCGGTACGCGACGTACCCCATGCCGCCCACCCACAACAAATTCGTGGCCAAGCCAATGATCGCCGCCATCAGCTGCCCCGGGTCACCGTACAACAAACCGCGCACAGGACCGGGCACACCGTTGAGCCCGTGACCGTACGTGCCGTTCGGGAATAAGCCCGTCGCGAGCACCCCAAACGCGCCGCACACGCCGTGCACCGAGATCGCGCCGACGGGATCGTCGAGCCGCAAGCGCTGCTCGATAAACAGCGCGGCTTCCACGACCAACACGCCCGAGACCGCGCCGATCAACACAGCAGCCCAGCTCGAGATGAACGCACACGACCCAGTGACCGCCGCGAGGCCTGCCAACATGCCGTTGCACATCATCGTGACGTCGGGCTTGCCGAAGCGATGTGCGCTGTAAAGCGAGCCGAGCACCGCACCGGACGCGCTCGCGAGCAGCGTGTTGACAGCGATCACCGCGAGCCGCGTGTCAGTGCCGGCCAGCGTCGAGCCTGCGTTGAAGCCGAACCAACCGAACGCGAGGATAAACGTGCCGAGCACGATCATCGGCACGTTGTGCGCGGGGATCGGCCGGGCTTTGCCCTTGGAATTGAACTTCCCGATGCGCGGTCCGAGCAGCGTGGCACCGATGTACGAGAGCACGCCGCCGGTCACATGCACGACCGAGCTGCCAGCGAAGTCGACATGGCCATGACCGAGCCCGAAGTTCGTGCCCAGCTGCGCGAGAAAACCGCCGCCCCACACCCAGTTGCCGTAGAGCGGATAGACCACCGCGCCGATCAGCGCGCTGAAAGTCACGAACGCCCAAAATCGCCAACGCTCAACCAATGCGCCGGTCGGAATGATCAGCGCAGTGTTCATGAACATCAGCTGGTACATGAACAGCGCCGCGACTGCGGGCGTGAACAGCTCGGTCGGCAAGCAAAACCCGGCTTTACCCCACAGCCCGAACTCGCGCCCGCCGATGTGCAGCGTCAGCTCGCGGCCGAGCCCGTGCAGCTCCCCGAGCGTAGATTGCGTGGGCGTGCCGCCCATCTGCAGCCCAAAGCCGAAGAACCAATAGGCCAGCGTACCGATCGAATACACCAAGAAGTTCATGGCCATCGTGTGGGCCACGTTCTTGCGGCGCACGAACCCGGTCTCGACCATCGCGAAGCCGGCTTGCATGAACATCACGAGACAACCGCACAACACCGTCCAAACGATGTTCAGCGCGGTCCGCGTCTCCAACAACAGTGAGGCGGCGGAACTAGACATATCAGTTTACTCGAGGATGCGTCCGCCGCGATAAGACCGCGCCGCGTCTGGCTGCAGCCGCTCCGGCTCGAGGATAGTTGTGACCGGTGTCCTCTGCGTGCTGGTGGCCAGACCGAGCTCGGGCATCCGGCTCAGCTCGCGCAGCACGTCATCGATCACAGGCAAGACTGTTGGCAGCGAGCAAGCGCGCGTCAACACCACGACCAGCGATGCGTTCGCGAGGCCCGAGATGTGCAGCTGGTATTGCTCGTACACGAGCGTGACGTGCTCTAAACACTGGCCTGCGCTGGCATACGCCGTGGCGATCGACGCCAGCCTACGCGCGACCATCTGCAGCTGAGCGGCTGGCCGCGCGGGCGTGACATCGGCTGCCACCAATCGGCCATCATCCATCCACAAGAAGCTGCCCAGCACACCGGGTGCGTGACGCAGCGCGTGCAAGGTCGTTAAGACTTGGGGGTTGCTCATCAGCGACCTGACCCGATGCGCGCGATCGGTTGGACTGCAGGAGCCTGCGGCACGCGCGGCTTCAGCCCGACGATGCTGCCGTCCGGCTCACGCACCGTGATCAACCGCCCACCCGTATAGGCCGCCTCCATCACCTGGCACGAGCCAATGTCTAACAGCTGTCCAATCGTGTCGGCCAAGCTACATATGTAAGTGCTCAGTGAAGCCAAACGTTGCGCGCTGCCCTGCCCTGCAACCACTTCGCCGGCCGGATTGATGCGGACGAAATGTTCGAGAGCGCTCGGATCCGCTTGGATGCTCACGCCCCCTTCGCGCTGGATGCGATGCTGGCCGGTGCTGACGCCTCGTCGAGGTGGAGGTGGTGGCGGTGGTCGCGAGGGCATGACTGCTAACTTGGCTGTTAGTGAGCCGACATCTCAATTGAGCATCGACCACGTTGCCGACTGGTAAAATTACCTTAAGTGAGGGGACAGTCAATACCGTTGACGACCTCCAGCCCGCAGCCATCAGCTGCAGGCTCACCCCAATAGATTGCGGGCACGTTAACTAACCGTCTTGCGAACGTTTCGCAAGACACGGGTCTAAGTGTAACCTGATTGTCATATCGACAATCACGCGCTCCACGTCAGCTCACGCTGTCAGCGAGCGCCGCCGCCTGCGGCATTCTTGCGACGCGTTTACACAGCGTTTGGGATGAGGGAGTACCCCGGTGAGCTGCGCGACCGTACGCGGACAAACCGGGTCAGCCGTGGCCACGCTCGCGAGCGCGGGCACCATCGCGATCTTCGTACGCGCGAACGATTTGGGCGACCAACGGATGCCGCACCACGTCCTCGGAGCCGAAATGACAATACGCGATGGCGCGAATGTTTCGAAACAGCCCAAGGGCGTCGGCCAAGCCAGAGGTCTGGCCGGCAGGCAGATCCACTTGTGTCACGTCGCCCGTGATCACGGCCTTGGAGTTCGAGCCCAAGCGCGTCAGGAACATCTTCATCTGCGTGACAGTGGTGTTCTGGGCTTCGTCCAGAATCACGAAGCTGTCCTCGAGCGTGCGGCCGCGCATGAACGCGAGCGGCGCCACCTCGATCACGCCGCGCTGGATCAGCGCCATGGCGCGCGGCGCAGGCAACATGTCGTGCATCGCGTCGTACAGCGGCCGCAGATACGGATCGATTTTCTCGGTCAGATCGCCGGGCAAAAAGCCGAGCTTCTCGCCTGCTTCGACCGCCGGCCGCGTGAGCACCACGCGCTTGACGCGCTGTGCATTGAGCGCCTGGATCGCCATCGCCATGGCCAAGTAGGTCTTGCCGGTACCGGCCGGGCCGATGCCAAACACCATGTCGTTGTCGCGGATCGCTTGCAGGTAGTGCTTCTGCGCCAGGCCGCGGGCGGCGATCGGCTTGCCGTTCGCCGCGTTCCAGGCGACGTCCTGGTAGACCGTGCGCAACTTGATCTCGGGATGCGCGCGGAGCAGGCGCACGGCCGCGGAAATGTCCGCGTCGCGTACATTGCCACCCGAGCCGATCACATCGAGCATCTCGTGCAGCGCGCGCTCCGCCAGCGCGACATCGCCCGCTTGGCCGCGCAGCCGTATGGTCTGGCCGCGCAAGCCCGCCGACACGCGGCAAGCCTTTTCTAACTGCCCCAAGCGCGCGGCAGACGGTCCGGTCAGCTCCAAGAGCAACGCGGGATCGCCTACTTCGACATCTGTAGTGACTTGCTCAGAGCCGGCCCCGGCATCTTGTGAGGGCTGCGAAGGATCTTGGGGGGCGGTGCTGGCTGTCATGCGTTGGTCAGTGAAAGCAGCCTAGCACGCACGCGTGGGAGGCGACAGCTGACAGGCCGCCCCGGTTCCGGATTGGCCATATCCCCGTGCCCGTGCCCGTACACGATCTCGCCTCACGCCCCAAGCGCGATCCCGAGCGCCTTGCGCAGCTCGAAATAAGGCTCGGAAACGCTGTAGGCGAACAGCTCACGCAGGCGATCGCGCTTGCTCACGACCGCCACCTCGTCGGGGCTCGCATCGATCACAGCGCTGGAGATCTTCAGATCGTTCGCGAGCAAGAAGCCCAACCGATCGGCGGTCAGATCGACGCCGGCCATCCAGGCTTTCATGTCCAGCTCAGGCGCCGCTTCCAGCAGCCTCTGGGTCAAGCTGCGGAGCGTGTCGCGCTGCGGACCCGTGAGCTGCGTGCGAATGGCTTCGAGGCACTCTTGCACCGTCGGCTCCATCTGCGCGGGGATCGGGAAGTGCGGCGCGACCATACGGATCGCGGCGAACAGCCAGCCCCGCAGGCCCGTGCCGGTGGGCACGAGCTGCCGGATGAAGCTGCCTCCGCGGTAGTAGCTGACGTGGCGCGCGGCCACGAATGCCAGCGCCTGCTGCGGACCCGCCGCGTGCGCGCCCATGCCGATGCCGATCGCCGGCGGCACGGCGAACAGGAACGAGAGCCCGCCCTCGTCGTTCGGGCAGTGGTACAGCTCGGGCAACGTGATGCCCGACATCTCAGCCGTGTAGCTGAGCATGCGCGCCATCGGCGTGGGATCCGTAGCTGGATCGGCGTAGGCGTTCGGGTCAACGCCAAAGGCCGCGAGCGGCTGGCTCTGCGTGGACGAGATCGCAGCTGACAGCGTCGCGAGGATCGCCGTCAAGCTGGGGTCTTGCGCGGGATGCATCACGTACGCGCGGTACAGCTCTTCGTCGAGCACACGCTTCGCACGCGGCAAGCTCTGCAGGCGGTACTTCTTGAAGAACTTCTCTTCCTCGACGTCCGCCATCTGGATGAAGCGCAGCGCTTGGCACAAGCACCACGACTCGTCCGGACGCTTGCCGCTCGTGTAGATCCGCCGCAACGCCGACAGCGACTCGACGCGATACGGATCGCGATCGAGATAGTTGCGGTGCGAGGAGACCGCGCGCGCGAAGTAGCGCTTCGGCTCTTTGGTGTAGACCGAGGTCAACATCTCGCGGCGCTGCAGGTTGTCCGGGTCGAGCTGTTGCGCTTGCTCGTACAGCTCGAGCGCCTCTTCGGTGCGACCGAGCTGCTCAGAGAGCACACGCGCGCGCGCATCGACCAGCGGTGCGAGCACGTGCAGCTCAGCCTCGGCGTCAGTCTCCTGCAGACGCTCGAAGCGATGCGCGTACGCGCGCTCCAAGCGCTCCCAGTCTTGATTCTCCGTCAAACACAGCACGAGCCCAGCGAACTGCCCTTGGCCCTCTTCGGGCGACATGTTGGACAGCGCAGTTTCATAGTAATTGGCCGCTTCGTCGTAACGACCGAGCTCTTTCTGCGCGATGTTGGCTGCGGTGTTGTAGTACTTGGCGCGCTGCTCTTTCGAGTCAACCATCTTGGCGATGCGCATGATCACTTCGATCAAGCGCGACCAATCGTGGGCGTCCGAGTAGACCGCCATCAGCTTGCTGAGCAGGTTGCGGTTTTGCGGCTGCTGATCGAGCGCGAGCACGTAAGTCTGCGTCGCGGCATCGCGGTCGCCGATGCGCTCCAAGAACACATCGCCGGTCTCGACCAACAGGTTGAAGCGCAGCTCGGCGTCTTCGGTCTGGCGCGAGCGCAGCTGCAGCAGGCTGATCACTTCGTTGTATGCGCCGCTGGCTGAATACGCGCGCGTGAGCCCAGCGAGCGCGCCTTCGTCGTCCGACTTGCGCGTGAGCGCGTCTTTGAACGTGCTGATCGCCTGGCTGATCATGCCCGCGCTGAGCTGCGCTTCGCCCCACGAGCGCAGCAGACGCAGGCGCTCGGTCACATCCAGCTCGTCGTCGAAGCGCTCGTACAGGCGCTCGTACAAGCGCTCTGCCGCCTTTGCATCACCCGCTTCGAGCACGATCCGCGCGTAACCTTCGTTGGTCGCGAGGTCGTCCGGCAGGAAGTCGCGCGCGCGCTTGTAAGCCTCGACGGCTTTGTCGAGCTGACCGAGCGCGCGATAGCTCTCGGCGGCCCAGCTGCACACCTCGGCGGCATCGCGCTTCGGCAGCTCGTCCAAGCGCCCGAGTACTGCGCCGAGCAGCAAAGCGCCCTTTTCGTAGTCTTTTTGCTCAAAGGCGATGCGGCCGAGGCCAACCTGCGCGGCCGTGCACGTGGTGTCGAGCGAGAGCGCTCGTTCGAACGCACGCTCCGCTGCAGCTTCATCGCCGAGCTTCTGGCCCTGCCAGCTGCCCAGCTCCGCAAACAGCTCGGCGCGCTTGCGATCACCTTCCGCGAGCGCGATCGCCAAGTTCAGCATTTCGACCGTGCCGTGCGCGTCGCCGCGACGGGCATAGATCGCGCGCAAAGCTTCGACCGGTGCGATCGAGCCGCTGTCGGCGTCGAGCGCTTTTTTGTAGCGGCCGATCGCTGCATCGCGATCGCCGTGCTCTTCGAGCAGCTTGCCCGCACGCATCAGATACTCGGCGCGCTTCGGTCCATCGTTCTGCGCGTCGGCCAAGCGCTCGACCACTGCCACCGCAGCCGCGACGTCGCCCGCGTTGGACTTGAGCCGCGCCATCTCCGACAAGGCTTCGGTCTCTTCGGGGTCGATCTCCAAGATCTTTTCGCAGGTCGAGAGCGCGCGCTCGGGCGAGCCGATGTCGGCGTTCAACGTGCGCACGATGTCGAGCAGCAGCCAGATCTTCTGCTTGTTGTCGCGCGCCGATCCAGCGAGCCGCTGCAGCGTATTCACCACGTCTTCGTAGCGCGACAAGTGCCTGTACAAGCGCGCGAGCGCTTGGTTCGCGCTCTCGTGATTCGCGTCGATCGCGACGATCTTCTCGTAGACCTCGGCCGCCTGCGCGTGGTCGACAAACTCTTCTTCCAAGATCCGCCCGATGCGCTCGTACAGGGCGATGCGCTGGCGCGGCGTGGGCGCGAGCTCGACCTGCGCGCGCAGCGCAGGTAGGAGGCCCTCGAAGTTTTCGCGCGCGCCGTACAAGCGCTCCAGGCCTTGCCACGCGTCCAAGCGCCGCGGCGCGGCTTCGGTCACGGCCAGATACTGCACCTCGGCGCGCTCCGGATCGTTCAAGCGCTTCTCGTACAAGCTCGCGAGCTTGAGCCGCGGCTCGAGCTTCGCTTCACCGTCGAGCACATGAATGCGCCGCTCCAGCAGCTCGGCGAGGCCGGCGTGATCACCCTGGCTCTCGAGCAGCTCGGTCAGCGCATCGAACGCGCGTACGTGCGTGGGATCTTCCGCGAGCACACGCTGCAGCTGCGCGCGGGCCTTGCCCTCGTCGCCCAAGCGCTCCGACAATACAAGCGCGGCCTGTGAGCGCAGATCGCGCGCTTTGACCGGGTTTTCGCTGCGCTCCGCGCGCGCCAAGAGCGCATTCGCGAGCTCGGTGTACGACTGCGAGTTGCGATAGACCTCGAGCACAGCCTCGTTCGCGCGGTCGTTTTCAGGCTCGATCTCCAGCGCACGCGTGTAGCAGCTCAGCGCGTAGTCGTTGCGCGCGAGCCGCGTCGCGTACATATCGCCGACGATCAGGTACAGCTTCACCAGCTTGACCAGCTCGCGCTTGCGGCGCGCATCGCGCTCGGATTCGTCGGCCAACTGCTCGAGCTCGTGCTCCAGCTTGGTCACGCGCGCCTCGGCCTTTGACAGGGGCTCAGCGTCCGCATCTTCCAGCGGCAGCGCGATCGCTTGACTGTCGTCGTCTTCCAGCTCGATCTCGCTGCCGCGCGCGACGGCGAGCGCCTCTTCCAGCTGCTCTTTGCGCGAGCTGGTATCGGACAACGCGTCGTCGGAGGTGCCGAGCTCGGTCTCCAAGTTCGCGAGTTCTTCTTCGACGGTCGTGACCTCGGCCTCGAGCAACGCCGCGCGATCGACGAGCTCCTCGGCTTCTTGCCCGAGCGCAGCGAGCTCGGCTTCCTGCGCCGGTGTCGGCGCGATGCCGTACTGCTGCTGCAAGCGCTCGAAGCGCTCGACCGTGGTCTCCGCATCTTGCGTGCACGCCTCGTGTGCGGCCGCTTTTTCGCGCACCAGCGCTTCGGATTCGCGCACGCGACGCGCTGCCGCTTCACGGGCAGCGAGCGCTGTTTTGTACTCCTCGTCGAGCGTACGAAAGCGCGACTCGAGATCGACCAGCTGCTCTCGCTTGGTCACACGATCCGCCTGATCGGCAGCCGTCTTGGCTTCCGCGCGCTGCGTGATGCGCTGCTGAATGTTCGCGAGCTCGGCTTTGGCTTGCTCGAGCTCTGTGACCGCGCCTCTGCGGCGCGCGTTGTCGTCGGAGAACAGACGTTCGTGCTGCTGCTCGCACGCGGCAGACAGCGCGCTCAGTACGTCGCTCAAGCGCGTCTCGTTGCCTGCCGTCAGGCGCTCGATCGCGCGCAGCGCGCGCATGTCCGAAGGGTCGTGCACGAGCGCTTGCGTTTGCGCCTGCACCGCGTTGTTGGCGTCGAACAGCTTGTCTTCGTAGAGCGAGGCGATTTCGTGCAAGAGCACGCTCTTCGACTCGCTCGGTTGCTCGGCGTTGGCGCGGTCGAGCAGGATCTCCAAGAGCCCAGGGTAGTCACCCGCGTGCCTGCGCGCTGTCTCGATCCCGCGCAGCGCGAGATCGTTGCCTGGGCTGCGCTGCAGGATCTGCTGGAACATGGCCTCGCTGCGCAGCGGATTCTTAAGCTCCGTCTCGTAGATGCGCGCGGCACGGAAGAGCAGCCCCGTGCGGATCTCTTCTTCGTCGTGCGCCGAGCGCGCGGCTTCGGCGAACACCGTGGCTGCGCGCTCCCAAGCGCCTGATTCCTGCGCCTGCGTCTCGATCAAATCGGCGGCGTTTTCGTTGTTGGGCTCGCGCACCAAAGTGTTGCGCAGCTGCCCGAACGCCAGCTCGTCGAGCGGGCGACGCCGCGCAGGGCGGCGGGCGACGTGATCGAGCGCAGCCAAGAGCGCGGCAGCATCCGGGAAACGATCGTGAGGTTCTTTCGCGAGCGCGCGCAGGATCAGCTCATCGAGCGGCTCGGTGATGTAGCCGGGTCGCGCGTGCACGGACGGCACGTCAGGCTTGCCCGAGACGTGCTGCGCGATCACTTCGATCGCGCTCCCACCGATGTACGGCGGGCGACCGGTGAGCACCTCGTACATCAGCGTGCCGAAGCCGTAGACGTCGCTGCGTGGATCGGGCTCGTTACCGCGCGCCTGCTCGGGCGACATGGCTTTCGCCGTGCCGATCAGCGGCAGCACAGAGGTCGCGTTCATATTGCTCTCTGAGCGCGACAACAAGCGCTCAGCGCCGGCATCCACGAGCACACCCGAGACCTCGGCGGCGTTCGCGCCAGCGGGCTTGCGCGTCACCACGAACACATTTTCCGCTTTGATGTCGCCGTGCACCAAGCCGCGCTTGTGCAGCGCGATCAAGCCTTCGAGCACGCCTTCGAAAATCGGGCGGGCGTCGTTGATGTGCATCGGACCCTGCAAGCGCAGGCGATCGGCGAGCCCTTGGCCCGAGATCAATTCCGCAGCCACCCACGGGCGCGAATCCGCGAGCTGACCCACGCCGACGATCGGCGCGAGGCCGGGCGCGCGCAGCTGCTGCATCACCCGCGAAACGGTCGTAAAGCGATGCACCGCGGCGCGATCGCGCGCGTACTCCGGGCGAATTACCTTCAGCGCAGCCTTCTCGCCGCTCTCGGTCTCCGCGAGATAGACCATCGACAGACGGCCCTCGCCGATCTTCTTCAACACGTTGAGGTGCCCGACCTGCGTGGCCGGCGTGAGCTCACCGTTGCTCTGCGCTTTGAGCGTCTCGCGCAGCTTGGAGTCTGCACGGGTCGACGTGAGCAAGATCGCGTCGACCAAGGCGGCCAGCGCATCTTGATCGACACAGTATCCAACCAGCGATCGCGCGAACGCGCCTTTGTTCGCGGTGCTGCCGACATCAGCCGGGGAAAAGCCCAAAATGTCCGCACTCAAGCGCAGCAGTTCATCGAGGTCGTAGAGGCGCTCAAGCTCGCCTTGCAAGAGATCGAGTGCAGACTGATTCATGTGTCTTCCTGAGGGCTTCAGAGTTCTTGCGGGACCCGGTCGAAGTCGAAATCGAAGATCAAAGCACCCGACGCGCGCGTAGCGTGTGCTGCTGCGGCCAGCAAAAGCGCGGTAAGCCTAACGGGGTTCTTGTACGCGATCTACACAATGATCCTCAGCATACGCCCCGTATTCATGAGGCCGTCGAGGTAGCACACTGTTGTGAGATTAGCAGCGGAGCGGCCCAGGCTCGGTCCGGGAAGCCACGATAGTTACTCACTTTTCCCGTCCGGCCTGACGGACGCTAGAAGAACGCTTTGGCGTGGCAGGGTATAAATCGAGGAGCGTGCGCTCGTTGAACGCGAGACTTCGCTACGAGGAATCAGGGCATGGCTTTCGTGACGATTCTGCCGATGAGGGTGCGAGTCCCGATCCACCCCGGGCAGCGCTTGCTCGACGTGCTCGATGAGCACGAGCGTCCCGCCTTTAGGACAGCGTGCCGAGCAGGAAACTGCGGAGCCTGCCGGCTAAGCGTGCTGCAAGGGGCAGCAGAATGGCGTGCTCCATCATCGCGAGAGCACACCACACTCATGCAGCTAAGAGCGGCAGGCGACGAACGCCTAGGCTGTCAGCTGGTGCTAGCAGGCGATCCCCCGAGTGATCTCGTCCTCATGCTCCCTTGACTCGGGCGTGTCCTCATACTGGCAAGCTTGATTCCCGTTCGCGTGCCCGTGCCTGTGCCCGTACGCGATCCCGCGTGCGTTGGCATTTTGGTGAAAACTTGGGCAGACGACGCGAGTGTGATCTGTAGCGACTTCAATGGTACGGGTTCAGCTGTCGGAGAAGCAGTGCAGGCTCGTCGTTTTGCGACGCGATACGAGAAGACGCTGCGCAACTACGCAGCCGTAGTCGCGCTCGGTTGCGCGCTTATGTGGCTAAGAATCTGACGGCTTGTCTTCGAGGCTCTGCGCCAACTTGATCAGCATGGCCACTTCGTGCACCAGCATCTCTTTGCCGGTCTGGTGTCCGCGCTCATCCAGTAGGCCCAGTCGCGAGAGCACGTCCAGCAGCGCGGCGGATTCAGTCAGAGGCCCACGAGCAGACAAGTAGTAGCGCCGCTTGTCAGCACTTCGAGTGCTTGCCAGCACCTTCCGCAACGTTGAGCACGATGGACGTCGATGCACGCGTCAGCTGGTCGCTCAGATGACCGCGCCCCCGTGGCAGCGTTTCGAACACTTG
>Ga0114940_10000301_pt1 | contig 26356 bp, 21 predicted proteins | sample ColdCreekSource_FD_87195 | JGI IMG/M metagenome (GOLD analysis project Ga0114940, IMG submission 87195) | Groundwater microbial communities from Cold Creek, Nevada to study Microbial Dark Matter (Phase II) - Cold Creek Source | ecosystem: Environmental > Aquatic > Deep subsurface > Groundwater ... | reverse complement strand
TTTTAAGAGAAAATGGTATTTTGTTACTATGCGATCGCTTGAAAGCATTGTTAGATCGTATCTCTAAAATCCGATTTTCACGAAAATGCTAGGGTTGACATAGATGTGTCAGGCAGCCAGGTTGTTAGCTGTACTTTTGCCTAACAATCATATTACTTTATTCAAGAGATGGTGCTTTTTGGATAAGTTTTCTCAACTGAAGAATATTATTCTATTTCTGGCGGAGTATATGCATATTTATCAATTATAAACTGTTCTTTAGAGTGAACTTTTTCAATCGCATTTTTGTCATAATAAAAGCTAGAAGATCTATGTTTAGAAGTATTTGATTTTTTGCCTAATAAAATCTTTTCTTTTTCTTTCAAAGTCAGACTATATCCTACTTTTTCCAGAATATTAATTAAATCATCTTCGAGACATTCATTTCTTATAACTGCATTCAATAAATTATTTTCATTATCGAATTGATGTAATCGGTCAATATTGCTGATTTCGTTACTGTTAAATATACTACTTAATTTTAAAACATTACTATGTATATAGATATAACGAAAAGTTAAAAGCCCTGCAAATGAACTGAGTGAACTAAAGCCATATCCTTCTGCAAGGTCATACTTTCTATCTGGATGAAATATCAAATGTAACCATTGTCGAAAAAGGACTGGATTATTAACGTCAGAGTAAGTTTCCTCCCAAAGCTTCACTGGTTTGTTAAATTCATAAAATAAACCTCTGACAGCTTTGTATTTTTTTTGTTTAATGGGAAAACATCTTAAGTGATTTAAACGACGTGAAGTTAGTTTTTTCCGAAAAAGACCTTGATAATTACAACCAAAAGCCCAAAGCGAGACATACCAATCCCAAGGATTACGAATTGAGCCAACTATATACTTTTTACCAATTAAATCTACAGGTAAATAATTGTGCTTTTGGACTTGTTTACCTCCGATAGTACTGTTTAATAATCGAGCTATGTGTGTACAACCTGTCTTTTGAAGTTGTAAATAAACTAAATGTTCAGATTCAAACATAATTCAGATAATGATGTATATAAAATTAAGATGTTTCGAAATTTACTAATTGAAATTTGCATGGACGTATATAAATCTAGAAAAAGAAGCAACATTGTAATGTAACTTTTACTTTGATTTGCAAAAATAATTTCTTAATTGATAAGAACATTCGTCATTCGACAAGAATTGAATTTCTATCAATTTTATAACGTTTCTTTATCTTAGCTGGATTTCCTGCAATTAGTAAACGAAAGTTTTCTTCTGGTTCAAATGTTTTGTTTATTATGCTTCCTGCTCCAATTATTGCTCCATCTGGAACACTGCAACCTAAGATGGTTGTCCTGGCTCCAATATAAACATGTTCTCCAATTTTTATACGGGTTCTGACATGCTTTAACTTCTCCCCAAATGGTTGAAAACTGTGACTCCAAAAATGCGTATCTCTTCCAGCTAGGATTGAATTGTTACCAATCTCGACACTGCCACCAGTATCTATAAAATGATGACTCATAAAACTAACATTTTCTCCTATTATCAGTTTAGCCGACCAATCAGGAGCTACATCTTTGTTACCAGAGAAAAAGAATTGATTAAAATTTTTGATACAAGAATTTTTACCTAATTGAAAATATTTCATACGTCGAATAATATTAAAGTGACCGATTTTAATATTGTCTTCTAAAACAGTTTCATCACAGTTTATATAACTAAATCCAATTTTAACCTGATTGCCAATTTTCCAACCAACTAGACTATATATAAAAACTTTGATGGATTGAGGCATAATTACTGCTAAGATTAAAAGTAAATTCCGTATTTTATTGTTTTTATTCATATTTATAGGATTTATTATGTTGTCAAACTACTAACAAATTAAAGGTCTTGATATATCAACATAAAATTTTATTACTGTTCAAATTTGTAATTAAAATGCTCAATATCGTATTTGTACAAATGTTGTACTCGTTCTATTGACTCTTGATCATAGTATTTAGTGTATTTTTGATAATTTCTAGAATTTATCTTTGGTAATTTTATAGCATCTACTTGAGGCAAACCTAACTGCACTAGAGTTGGTGTCAACTCCTCTTGTATGTCTTCTAACTTGATAACTTTGTCAACTAAGATATTCTTTTCACTATCCATAATATAGTTATCTATTGAATAACTCCCATATTTTCTCCATCTTTCCCACTCTTGTCCTCCCGCACCAATACCATTGTTATGTATGGTTAATAGCCAAGTTTTAAAATCAGGTTTTTTGACAAATATTTTCTTACAAAACATTCTAAACTCAGATTTTAATTTACTCTTAGCATTTGTATTTTTTTTAGTACTATAGATCATTTCATATAGAGATACGAGCCTAGCCCAGGGATTTCTAACAAAGGTAAATTTGAAATAGTCATCATAAACTAATTCTTGCTCTTTAAATATTTTTTTTACTTCGCTTGGGGTTATATGAGAATAAAATGGCTCATTATCAGTTCTATTTTTATAATCACCTGATAATACATCAGAGTATGGGGTTAATATTTCTCTTACGCTTTCTGAGCCAGTTTTTGGATTGGCAAAAAAAATGAATTTATATCTATGTGAAATTCGCATTTTATTTTGAATGAAAAGCTAATTATTAAAAGTCAACAAGCTAAATATTCTTTGGTGAGTTATAACTTATACAACTAAATTTATTTTTTACTATTATCTATAATTAAGAGATACGGATAATCTGTAGCAGTTAATTCAAGTGTTAAACTGTTATTGTTCATTTGTTTTATTAATAATGGAATTTTTCGATTATTAAGGGGATCGTAAACATCTACGAAAGCTTTATTTAACTTTTGACTTGCGATTTTAACTGTAAATTTTTCTGGTAGCATGTCTTTCATTATATTTCTAGTCATTACATAATAAGGAATCACAAATTTACTTTTATTCACTTGAAAAGGAAGAAAAGTAAATACATCTCTATCGTAAAGGTTTGGATGTATTTCAGTGTTATCGCCACGAAACTGGTAGTGATTATGAGAGTCGGTAATTGAGACAACATCTAATTGCTCGGTTTCAACTAAGTCTAGATCAATACCTTGGCTCATTTGGTCACAAATTCTTTTTAAAACTTCTAAAGCTGGAGATACATATGAATTATCTTCATTCGGATAATTATTGTTTGAGACACCGTACTCTAAGAAGTTTTCTTGAACAACAGCCAAATCCTCATTTTTCCATTTCCCACCAGCAGCAAATAAATATAATCTCTCTGCACCTTTATTCAAGAAAAAACAGAAATAGCGGGCTGCTGCTTTAGCTTTAATTTTTAATGCTCGTTTTTGAGATACATTTGGATCAAATTTACTTGGTTTAACATTTGCTTCAGTAATCCAGAGAGGGGTAGGTATAATTCTCCCAGCAATTTTTCTCCCATAGCGTCCGTGATCAACGCTACGTATTTTTGATGTTATTGGTGCCATGTCTCTAACCAAAGTCGAACTGACTATACCTGTTGCAGATGATTCTGGAAAAAAAATTTCATAGCTTGGCGTAAATGCAAATTTATGATCTTCTACTCCTAAAGCATTAACAGACCTAGATTTTGGTTCATCTTGAGGATATTCTTTCAATTTAGGATAAGGGTGCTTACTTAAAGCATGAATTCTCGCTGGTAACTGAGAAGATGCTGGCCAAGGAATCGTGTTTGCAAATCCATTGGTAACCTTAACCCCTTGAAAGTCAGCAGGGTGATTGCTAATATAATTTGCCGTTTCATTAATTATATTATCCCATATACCTTTTCTTTCATAGTTATAAGGTTTCGATTCGTAGTATTCATTGATATTGAGAAAATTAGAGCCAAATGTCAGTTCGTTCCAAATTTCTAAATCGAATCCTCGGTTATTTCCATCTACAGTTTCTAAGCTTTCGGTGACAAATTTTGTCACAGTGGATACATAGTGTAACCAGCCAGCTATAGTTTCTTGATAATCTTTAGTATCTGGTGAAGAAAAAGGTCGATATTTTAGGGTAGCTACTTCAACAGAGGAGCCAGCAGTAATATCTTGTGTTAAAGGTTTAGAAAGAATAATTTTATTTCCTGAAATTTCAGTAACTAAGGCTTCAGCAGCCCATTTTTTTCCCGAAAGATTAGATAAGCCGCTATAACCAACCCTGATATCGTTTACTGAATCTAATATTAAATGTCTATCTCCAATATGTGCTGTTTTAATTACGTTCTTTCTCTGAAATTGGGTAGGACAAGGTAAACCGTGATGTGAGTTAAGTAAAATGAGTGGACGTATTCCAAACTTTTTTAAAGCAATTAATTTATTTTTAAACTCTTTTTCTTTAATATCTTTTAGCTTTGTTTCATCATATTCAAGAGCACCCCAACCTATTTCAAAACGAGCATGCCTTACTCCATGTTTTGCTAACATTTGTGCGATCAGCTCTGGATTTTGTTTATTGTCAGCTTGAAAACCCACGCCAATACCATCTAAAAATTTTGTGCTAGGAATTGTTTCTAAGTATGCCCGCCAAGGTTGTAACCAGTGAGAATGAGTACCAAATGGAATATCCATTAAGTAAGATTTGTCAATATAACGTTCTGCTTGCTTGGCTACACTGTATAAATGTTTTGTGACTAGCAATAGTAGTAATATAGTAAACGTCAATGTAACAAATTTAAGAATCTTCTTCATTTGAAAAATGTATTTTTAGGGTTCCGAAGTGCCAAATTTTATTCAAACTGTTGATCAATAATAAAAACTAAATTAATCTAGTGCGAAGCTACTCTTTGTATAAACTTGTAAAGCTACATCCTTAACAATGTCAAAAATTTCTTGACGTTCTACCGATGAAAGCGACTGTCGATACATACTAAAAATATCTGCGCTATTCCTTTTAAAATCTTGAATCCTTCCTTTTCTTGCTTTAGCAGAGCTGTTTCCTTCCGTTAGTTTGATGATTTTATCTTTTACTGATTCAGACCAGGGCAAATTTAGCTTCTCATAAAGTGAATGAAAAACAGCAACTGGTTGCTCGCTAAGTTCTTCATGGGTCACTATATGCCAATCTGGATACTTACTGGCTTGTTGTAACATGACCTTGTAGCCAGCTTTCCAATGAACGGCAGCTTTTTGAATACTGCTCGACCAATTCTTCGTTAGTAAATCTGTTTCGTCACCAAAGTAATCTTCTATTAGATGAGGTTTATTGTGAAATCTAGCAAGATTAGGAACCCAATCTAATCTCTTGAGACTAGCAATAAGCGAAGTTGGATGTCTCACAATAATTACTGGTTTGATCCCATAATTAAGATATAGATACTCCGTCAAAAATATACCCGTAGGGTCTTTAATGATTGCAGATTGGTGTAAGGGATTTAGTTTCGCTAATCGTAAATGAAAAACTCCTCTGCTGCCAACAATTCTCTTACATATTTTTCTAACTAAAGAATCATCAGGAGGGATGTTAGTTTTCAAGCTAAAATCATAGTTGAAAATAGATTGAATTAACTCGTGATATCTTTGCATATCTTCAATGTTTATATCTTTAGTGCTTGTGTTGCTACGCAAATAGGGATACCACAAGTTAGCTCCTGGAACTCCACAAGAAGGATTGAAAGGTTCGTGTATGTAGTCTACCTGTAAGGGTAAGCTCAAAATTGTTCCTACAAATGTTGTCCCACTACGAGGAACCCCAGTTACAAAAACCCAGTTTTTAATTTGATCAACAGCAAATTTAATGTTCATTAGAATATATTTAGGACACAAACAATCTTATCGATAACGGTAATATTTTTGGGACGCTAGTCCCAAACCTAAAAACCCCCATAGCACCATACCTCGAACGTCAAGCACAATAATTCCTAAAAAGACCTTTGCAAAAGTACTCAAGGATACTGCTCTTGCAATTTTCCCGAAAGAATCTAAATAATTACCAATATTTTGAAATAAGCTCCAAAAAATCAATAGTATTCCGCTAAAGTAGGGAACTGCTCCTAACCATCCTAAATTAATCAAAACAGCTAAAATGGTACTATGGTAATTACGTTTGTCTCCTATTCCATTTCCTACAAAATTTGTCAGCGCGTTATTTAACTCCGTATTATATATTTCAATTCTTTCCTTGGCACTGGTATCGCTTTCAAGATTTTCTACAGTTTCAAAACGTTTGCTCAAATTGCTAGAAAATGGCTCAATTGTACTCAAAGGAATAACAACCAAAAATATTGCCAACATTCCAACAATCAGACGAAACTGAAATTTAGATTTAATAGATGTCACAAATGTTAGTAAGCCGATAAACCAAGCGCCCCAAGCAGACCTAACTAACGATAATAAAAATGCCATATATCCAGCAACAGCTGCGCTAGAGTTGAGTAAACCGTTCCCGCAAAATAAAATTAATAATCCTGCTCCTATAGTATTCGCGAAGGCTCCAGGGTCGTTCATTGTACTCCATACTCTAATTTCTAATGGACTTGGGCTTCCTGCTGTACTAAATCCACTCCTGATCAGCCAAAAGCTATCCCACTCTGGCGCTGTTAAAAACTGTATCAGACCATACAACCCCATAACCAGCACCCCCCAAACGAAAGTTTGCTTAATTATGTAACGATACTGAGGATAATTGCGCCAATTAACGGATAGATAGAAGCCCATAAGCACTGGAGTAAACCAATTAAGAAAAGCTACTGCTACTTCAAATACAGACCAGTTAATCAAACCAATGAAAAAACCATAAAATAATCCCAGAAAAGATAAAATAAAAGGCAAGTTTTCTCGACAAATAAGTTTAGGCAAATAATGAATTAAATGAATAATAGTTATTAATACCACTAAAAAAGGAGTAAGTAAAATAGGGCTGGGGTCAGTGTATCCACCTCCTCTATAGTCTGCTAAACGACGAACCAAAGGTGTTACAAACCAAATCCACCACATAAAGCTGACATACATAATAGGATGTCGAGAATACAAAAACATGGCTACACCAGTTGCAGCTAATGGAAAAATAAAATTCAGAACACCGCCTGCATTGATTACGATACAACCAACAGTTAAGAAGAACAACCCAAAAATAGCTATCCAGGCAGATGCTGGTTGAAAGCTTACTTGAAAATGAGAAAAGCTATTTGCTAGCCTTGGTTTATAGTTCAAATTATATACCTCTATAGATGCGTCAATATATAACTAAACATTCAATTAATGATAACCATATCTATGTTTATTGAATAAAGTTAATGTTTCTGCTGCCACACGGTGATGTGTTGGCAGTGATCTTTTCCATTTTTCGTCTAAAATGATCCCTCCTTCTCGGTAACGCATCGGGTTTCCTGCAATTGTATGTATATTGCCTGCCCGAAAGTCGTTGACGGCTTGTTGTTCAAATTGACAGCCGATGGTATCACATATTTTCTTGAATGTTTCTGATGGTTGTAACGCTAAACTTTCATAATTAATCAGCATATAATCTTCTGCTTTCAGATGGTTTTCAGCCACTCTCCGAATTAATTCGTTTTCAATTGACCATTTCAAAGACTGCCTAGCAGTTTCATAAAAACGACGATAAGCTAAATTGCCTTTATCCTTTGGTAGCTTTCTAAGCATCGAATAAACAAAGGCAGGCGGATTCCTAACGACCTGTATTACTTTAAGATTAAAAAGATTTGAACGAGCAAGCCATGCTAGTCGATAAGGGTCTTTAGAGGCATCTACTATCCAATCGACTTGAGTGCAGAGTTCAACTTGTATCAGTTCTAAGAATGATTTGAAAACATCATAATTATTCTGGGCATATATTTGCATTTCCCCTTCGATTTCAGCAGTAAGTTTTCTGTTGGTAAAATCAGGCAGCCTCTTAATCCGAACTGTATGTCCTGCGTTGTGTTTTTCTCTAAAATAATCTATCTGCGGTTTTAACTGTTGCAGGGGATCAACCGCCTGCAACATCTTGCACCAAAACTCACACTCAATTACAGACTTTCCGCAGCTACAGGGAAGAACTCCCTTGTTGACAATTTCGTGAGGCCAAATATGAATTTCACCACAAGTAGCGATTTTAGAGTGAGAACCCAATATAGACTCTAAAAGCGTAGATCCACTATGACCTATGCTAGCAATGTAAACTAAATTTATCTTATCTGATCTTTTCATTTCAATGTTGATAAACAAGAATAATAAAAACTACTTTTTATAGAAGTTCGGCATAAAGTTTCATGTATTTTTGCGCTATTCCATCCCAACTTAACGACTTGGATGCTGCAATAGCATTTTGAGAATAAGTATTTCTAATAGATGAGTTTTTTAAAATCGACAGTGTAGTCCCATACATTGCAGAAATATCCTTGACAACGCTACCCGCTTGGGAATTTGCAATTAAGCTTTTTATACCAATATTTTCAAAAGTTATAGGGATAGTCCCCGATGCCATCCATTCTAGATAGTAAATACCAAATCCTTCATAAAGTGTTGTCGAGACTCCAATCCAAGAATCTCTAGTTAACTTAGCTAAATCTTCTCTAGATATCCCAATCCAATTATTAACATCTGGATGGTTATAGGGTCGATCTACTACTGCATGGATTACTAGTTCTGGAATTTCTTTTTTAATTTTTAGGAGTAATTCAATAGCTAACGCCGATTGCTTGCGTCCTCCTAATGTACCTACTACAATCGCAGTTGGCTTGGCAGCTTTCTGTCCTGGGTAGTACGAGTCTTCGGCATATCCATTAGGAATAATTTGCTTAACCCCTAATAAATTTACCGTATCGTCTCCTATTCCCACAGAGATATTAGCCAACTTTTGTGCCAGAAGTTCAAGATAATGATAAGCAGCAAAGATTAATTTCGATTTTAAGTTATCGGAAAATTTAGCTTCATTAAGACTACAACCGTGAAAAGTTCTGATTGTTGGTATATCTCGACTCAAATAAGCCCAGTCCTCGCCATGTAAGTGCAGTACATCCAAGTCTTGATAATCAAGAGATGCAAGCTGAAAAGGCAAGAAAATACGCCTTGATAACTTCAAGTTGATCAAAGGCTTAAGATTAACAACTTCATATAAAGCATCTTTTGGCTTGGGAGAGTAGGAGTATATCCTAACGAAGTTTTTTGCTCTAACTAAAGCGTTAGACAATTCATGAACAACCACAGAGACACCTCCTGGTTTCCTCCCTTCTTGAGGTAAATCCGCAAAAACCATTCCCACTCTTAAAGACATATTAGTTTCACCATAAAATAATTTACAATATTAAGATTTAAGATTTACAATCAAACTGAGTCAGACAAATCAATTCCATATTTCACATTTAGTTGGTCTAAATCTTCTCGAAGAATTTCTCTAATTGATTGTTTCTGTTGATTAGATAACTTAAAGTTGCTACTTATCTTGCGACCACCAACTAGCAAGCGAAGTTTTACTTTTTGGGTTTCTGAAAAAAAATTACTAATGTTTTTGGCAAGTTTGTTGCGCTTAAGTCGTATCCACCAGTCCACATCCAAAATTCGCGACTGAGTAGGATTATGGATCATATTCAAGTTTTGAAATTGATATTCTGAGTCGATTTCTAAAAATCGACATACTTGCTGTATAATTTCGTCGGGATTCTTTTTAAATTCGTCAAATTTTAAGACTAGAATTTGACTACTGGAAAACTTACGGTTAAATTCGGCGATTTGTTTGGCGTACTTAGAAGTTTCAATCAAATCTTCATCTATACCTTTAGAATCTTTCTTATACTCAACTGATAGATTAGTCGTCATAGCATAGGTATAATGAGATTCGATTCTTTCAATTGGATCTCTAACTAAATAAATAAATTTGAATTTAACTTGATATTGATCTTCTATTGATTTTATTCTTGTTACTGTGTGGGGATATAAATGGCTTTTGGTATAATTTGTAGATGCCTCTAGTGCTATTTTATGCTGCTGTTGATTCCAGTCTTTCCATAAATTTGAATACCACTCAAATCCTTCATTCCAATGCCAATCAAAAGCAAAAAAGTTTGGCTCTTTATGGGCGCAACTTGCTATTTGTGGATGCTGAGATAAGTATTCAAATAAACTAGTAGTCCCCGACTTCATTGATCCTATAATTAAGGCAAAATTATCAATTTTATTCATTTACATTTACTTATATGGGTTAAAACATAATGCATTTTTAAAATTTAGGTTGATACTTTCTGCATTTGGTGATACTTCCAAAGCTCACCTTGCTTTTTCAGTAAGTTTTGGTAATTTCCTTGCTCGACAATTCTTCCTTGCTCCAAGACAACCACTTTATCGGCATTGGCAATAGTAGATAATCGATGGGCGATCGCAATTACCGTTCTCCCTTTAGATAGCTTTTCCAAGGACTCTTGAATCAACTTTTCAGTAACAGAATCCAAAGCACTGGTAGCTTCATCTAAAATCAGAATATCTGGATTTCTTAATAAAGCGCGGGCGATCGCTATTCTTTGCCTCTGTCCTCCAGATAAGCGAACTCCGCGATCGCCTAATACTGTATTTATGCCATCTGGTAATTCTTGAATAAATTCGACTGCATGGGCTAGTTTAGCAGCCTGCCAAACATCTGCTTCGGATATCTTTTCTATACCATAGGCAATATTGGCTCTAACGGAAGCATTAAAAATAAAGCTGTCCTGGCTAACGATCGCCATTTTACGACGAACAGTAGAGATATCGAAATCTTTTAAATTTCGTCCATCTAACAAAATGAAACCTTGTGTTGGGTCATAAAAGCGAGCAAGGAGATCGACTAAGGTACTTTTGCCTGCTCCCGAACCGCCGACTAAGGCGGTAACGTGACCTTTTTCAATAGTCAGGTTGACATCTTCTAAAACTAAACTACTAGGTTCATAACCAAAATCAACTAATGAAAAACTTATTTGCTCTTCTAACCCTATAAATTGTAAATAACCATTATCTAAATAAGGTTTATCACTGGTGTTTAACAGCCCTTTGATACTGGCGATTGAACCTTGGAAACGACTCAAGTTTTCTCTCATTCCGTTAACTTGAGACACCAGTGGTAACATGCGGAATAGCACAAACATAAATGTAACTAAAGACCCTGTCTGTAAACTACCTCCGACGATAAATAGATTAAAGGCAATCACCACTACGAGAATTAGAATCGAGCTACCGGCACCTTCTGCTAAAGGTTGTACTGCCGCCGAAATCGTCGCCACTCGATCTTCGGCCTGAATCACCTCGAAACTAGCTCGGTAAAATCTTGTTCGCTCAAAATCTTCCCCCGCTGAACCTTTAACAGTCCGAATACCATTGATAAACTGAATTGCCACCGAAGCTAGTTCACCATTAGCTTTTGGCACTGCAAAACTAGCCTCGCGGACACGAGCAATCAGAAAAGATAGGCCGACGGAAAGAAGGGAGTAAAGTGCTACAGCCACCAAAGAAAGTTGCCAAGACAACCAAAACATGGAAGCGACATAAGCAATTAGTGTTGAACTTTTCGTAACTAAAGCCGAAAATATGTTGAAAGATTGTTTGATTTGCGAAATTTCAGTAGTAAAGCTATTAATCAAATCTCCAGAACGGCTGGTGGAATAATAGCTTAAACTCAAGCTTTGCAATTGCTCAAATAGTTTTATACGAATGCGATCGCATAAATTAGATTGAGCCAGCCTAGAGTAGTACAGTCCAAAGTAATTTAAGAGCGTTCGCAGCCAAATTGCCGTCAGAATAAAAGCCGATAAGCGATAAATTCTAGCTTCGGGAGAAGCTTTACTCGCCAAAAAATTAGTATCAAACCAGGCAATTCCAGTTTCTATGGGTGGCTTTTCAGGGGTAGTCAAGACCTGTAAAAAAGAGGCAATTAGACCGACGGTAGTTCCCTCAAAAAGAGCAGCCAGTAAAGTGCAAGTTAGGGCAATAACTGCGATCTTGCGGAAGTGCTTGAATTCTCGGAAAATAACTTTATTATCCTGCCAGAAACTAGTGGCTCTGAGCAATTTACGGATATAAGTTGGAATTTTTGGACGAATTAGCATTTCAATAAGCACCAGAACCAATTAGAACTTTAGGAATCGTTAACAGCAGAATTTTTAAGTCCCCAATCAAAGACCAACCAGATAAATATTTCAAATCACATTTGGTAACGGCATTTAAATCCAGCAGTTGAGAGCGAGACTCAACTTGCCAAGCTCCAGTAATTCCTGGCAGGGCATTTAGTCTTTTCTTATTGTTATCTTCCAGACGCAGAGCATCATACAAAGCCCAAGGGCGGGGACCGACTAAGCTCATTTGCCCGAGTAAAACGTTAAATAATTGGGGAAGTTCATCCAAACTATATTTGCGCAATAATCTGCCCAAAAAAGTAATCCGAGGGTCTTGTTTTAATTTATGTAAGCCATGCTGATTGCCCATTAGTTCATTGTGCTGTTGTTCCGCATCGACATGCATAGTGCGAAACTTATAAATTTTAAACAGTTTACCTCTTTCCCCTACTCGCCACTGAGAGAAGAACACTGAACCTGGGGTGGTTATTTTAATCAGTAAAGCTATCAGTAGCATCAAGGGAGTCGATACCATGATTAGAATTAAGGCAGCTAACCAATCGAAAACTCTTTTAACTCGCCAGTAATTAGTCTGACGACAATTCGGCAACTCACTATTAGAGTTAATCCGCACAAAGATTGGCATTTCCGCTGTTCTACAGGTATCAGCCCAAAGTTTAATTCCCTGTTCCCCTAACTCTAGATCAACACATACTCTTTTAATCCAAGAATTGTGCAGGCAATTTTCCAACCATTGTTTCCTAGTTAACGCTGGAAAACTATAGTTTGCATTACTAGAAACACTTTTGACCCAAAGATTTTTTTGTCGCCACTTCAGTTCACAGCTAGGTAAATAGCTGTGAATATTAGATGGTTTTAGATCTAAGGTGAGTACTTTAGAAGTTTGAAGTACAATATTTGCTGTCATGACTATTTCTTACCTAATGTTAGAGAATCAAATGATTAAACTTGCTGGGGCAGTAGATAGGTTGATGGCATTTTGTGTTGCGTAGCTACCTCTTTAGAGCCATTCGCTACTATGCCTAGAACATTGAACTTAGCGAGCAGAGCGCCAACTTCCATAACTTCAGAGGCTTTAACTTTTTCCAAGCGCATCATTAACAGAGAACTGTCACAAATAGAAGCAACTTTAATTGCATCTACCATCCCCAGTACAGGAGGAGTATCAACCAAAATTAGGTCATAATTATGCTTCTGTTGGTCAATAAAATCTCGCAGTCTAGCAGAACTAAGTAGTTTGACGGGATCTTGAGACTTGGAGCCAGAGGAAATTACATTGATAGTCTCTCCCTGAAAAGCTACTTGTTGAATAATCGGTAGCTCTATTCCCCCTGCCAAAAAATCAGCTAAACCATTCTGATTGTCTAGCTCAAAAGGTTTATGCAAACTTGGTCGGCGAAGGTCGGCATCAATTACTAATACTCTTTGCTGGTGACGAGCAACACTAAAAGCTAAACCCAAGATAAAGGTCGTCTTTCCTTCCTCGGCGATCGCACTAGTGATGGCTACAGATTTTAAAGAAGAGTTGATGCAGGACAGTTTAAAGTTTTCATAAATTACATCGATAGCTTCTCGAAAAGGTTGCCACTGAATCACTTCTTTAATCGAAACAGCAGTGGGAGCGGTCGACAAAAAAGGCAGCCGAGGCTGAAAAGTATTAGATAGGGATAATTCAGGAGTCACCCCTAAGATGGGAATGGTGGTCTTACGGGCTAATTCCAGGGGATCATTAACGCACTCATCCATAGATTCCGCCATAAAAGCGGCTGTTACTCCCAGAAAAGAAGCAACTACTAAACTCAATAACAAATCCTTGAGCAAATTTGGCGCGATTTTTTCTCCTAGTTGAGGTGCTTCGATGACTTGCCAATTGTAACCACCACGACCTAACTCTATTTCCAGTCGTTGTTTAGCTTCTAGTAGCCTTTGTAAAGCTTCTCTTTTGATCTGGGATTCTTGAGTGAGATTTTTATACTGGGCAATCAAACCTGGAAAATTGGCTAATTCTCGTTTTAGCTTAGCTTGGGTTGCTGCCAGACTAGCATCCTTCTCCTGAAGACCAGTAATCTCAGATTGAGCATCAGTAATCTTACCAATAAAATTAACACCACTCAATTGTCCTTGTTTGGGTAAGGATTCAAGTTGTTTCATGAAATTAGGGGGCAGTTCACCTCCTAAAGATTTTTTTGCTTCCTTAAGCAGTAATGCCTTTTGTTTATTTCTTTGTTCAATCAGATCACGAATTATCGGACTATCGTTAGTAAATTTTGTTTGTTCATTTGCTAGACGAACTTCAATATCTTGTAATTTATTTAATAAATTCTGATAACTGGGGGACTGACTAAGTCGGGATAAAGCTAGAGAGTTGGCGGGGGACAACCCCAGTTGTTTTTGGATATTGGTGTAATTTCCTTTAGTTTGGCTTTGTTGTGCCTGAAGAGTCTCTCTTTCTTGAGAAATTTGTCTAATATTCTCTTTTAGGGCGATCGCTTCTTGTTCGGGAGAAATCAAATTGTATTTTTGGCTCAGTTCCGTCAGGGTTGCTTCGGTTTTAGTCAAATCATTTCGAGCCTGGGGAATTTGACGATTAATGAAGTTCAATCCACTCTTTAGGCGTTCTTCCTGTTGCTCAAGGTTGTACTTCAAATAAACTTCTTGAATAGCCTCCAAAACCCTCTTAGTTTCAGTTGGGCTAGTGGCATTGTAAACAGTTTGAATAATCTTGGTTTCGGCTGGTGTTTTTGATTTACTAGAACTATCTTCACTTGCTAGTTGCGATACGACTAGAGACTCTCGCAATCCTTGGACAATTTCGTCAGTTGTTACCCCCGCACTCACATATCCTAACTTGTCAACAACTCTATTTAAAACCTCGGAGCTTTTCAACACTTTTAGTTGAGTGGCATAGTCAACCTCAATAGCTGCATCAGCAAATTCCTGTTCTAGATCTTGACTACTGCTATTGCCTTGAAGATTTTTTCCCTGGTAGTTGGATTCTACCAAGATCTGCATATAGCTTTGATAAATAGGCTGTTTCAATAGTGCCAAGGGAACTGAAATAGCTAATACACTGCCAAAAACTCCCAAGAAATAAAAACGACGATGCCAAAATTTAGTAAATAACTGTTTATAACCAAATTCGTCACTTTGTCCCTCCAGTTCTCTCTGTGCATCTAATTCCCACTGAAGTCGATTCATGATTCTGCTCCTACTTTGATTTTATCGGCTAACCACTCAGTATCAATCTGCAAATCATCTAAAATCGACTGACCATAAAACTCTGTGATCAGCGTGGTTACCTGCTGAAAAAAAACTGATTCAGAGAAATTACCAACTGCATGTTCACGAATTTCTTCATAGTTCCACTCTTGGCTCTCTGCTTGTTGTATTGCCTGTTGCAGCGAATCAGGTGTCTGGTGTCCGAAAAGAATTCCCGTCTTCCCTGATATTTGAGTGTCTAATGCTCCTCCCGCGCCGTAGGCAATTACAGGAGTTCCACTGGCATTCGCTTCCACAGGAACTAGACCATAGTCCTCCAAAGCGGTAACAATCACAGCCTTGGCTTTTGCCATCAATTGGGTACGCCACTCGTCCTTTACATACCCTAGGAATTTAATGTTGTCTAAGGACATTGCTTCCAAGCGTTTTCGTTCTGGGCCATCACCGATAATAATCAAGGGTAAACCCAGCCAATTGAAGGTTTCAATGGCGATATCTAACCTCTTATAACTGATCATCCGCGAGGAAATCAAATAGTAATCTTCTTTTTCCGCAGCAAAAATGAACTTACTAGTGTTGATCGGATAATTTACTACCAATGCTTTTCGTTTATATATTTTATTGATCCTTTGAGCTACGGTAGTGGAGTTAGCGATATACAAATCTGGTTCTTTAGCGTACTTCAAGTCTTGTTTCCGCATTGATTTGAGGATAGGCTTGATCAAGAAAGAAAGTTTTTTATATCTACCATACTCTTCAAGGTAAGTTCTAGTGTTCCACAGAAAACGGGTCACATTATGACAAAAACAGATGTGTACGGCTCCTGGTCTTTTTCGGACTCCCTTGGCAAAGCTAGACGAACTACTGATAATCAAGTCGTACTTTTGTAAGTCCAGTTTACGAAAAGCTGGATAGTACAAAGGGGCGAGGAGACGAAAACTCTTGTTAGCTCCTGGTATATTCTGGAGGAATGTTGTTTCTATGGAATGATTCTGTAGATCGATAGTATTCTTCGAGTCGTAGATAGATGAGTAAACATCTGCTTGAGGAAAAAAGCGACACAGTAATTCAAAAACTCTTTCTGCTCCACCAAGTTGCGTTAAATAGTCATGGACTAAAGCTACTTTCATTATTTCTTAAATAAAACTACAACCCGATCTCATTGCCTTCATGACCATTAATCACAAAACCTTGGTAAACATAAAACTAAATAAAACCCCTAAACTGAATACGAAAAACTGAGTGGTAGTCAGTTCGTACCTACTAGACTGGAGGCGATTTGCAATTTGTTACCCGCTATAATGAACTTCTGCATTCAAGCCAACGCTACAACTGTAATCACTCCTTTGTTTAAGACATTCGCACTTTAACTTGGTGAACAACAGCTAAACCTTAGTGTTTTTACCTAGACTGATCACACAATAAATCATTTTTCAACCACTTCTTGGTAAGAACAAAGTGATCTAAAAGTTAGATGGACTACAGTTACTTGTGAAAACTGATACAGAAAACTATATTACGCTTGATGTTAGCTTTTCAGATATTTCTGCTCAACTTTAATTGATTAATGAAGAGAGCGAGCGCCTTCAAAATTGTTTAATTTAAACTGTTTAGTTTAAATGAGTAGGGTGATAGAGTGAAGGGGTAAGTATCCATCCCATATGTATAATATTTTACAAAAAAGAATTAGTTTAACTTGTCATATTGTTATAACTGACACGATAAGTGATAAAGTCGGTATTGAGAAGTATTTTATGGTTCAACGCAAGTTTGCACTTGCACAGTATATTTTAATATTTTAGATACTATTTACTTAACACAAATTAGTTAATGACAATTATAAATTCGGTTAACTTTGATTCTGTTTTATCTTTAATTGATAAGACTATCGAACCCCTATACTTAAATTCTACTCAGGAAATTGTGCTGAGAGAAACTTGGAATGGTAAAACGTACTCAGAGATAGCCTATGAACATAACTATGATTCAGAATATATAAAAACTGTTGGTTGTAATTTATGGCAAAATCTCTCTAATGCTTTTGATGAACAAATTAATAAGAGCAATTTCGTGCCATTGATGAGGCAGAGAACAATTAGGTTTCTTGACCAGGAAAAGCCTCGACCACTTTTACTGCAAGCTCAATCGGCAACTGTTGAAGCTAATAACGAGATCCCAGGAATCAAAGAGGTTGAAGATTATAAGTTGTGTCATTGGACTACAGCTCCCCATATTGAAAATTTTATCGGCAGGGAAACAGAATTCAAGCTGCTAGAATCATGGAGCAAAGAGCCTGAGTGCAATTGCATTATTGTTTCAGGAATGGTTGGTTGTGGTAAAACTACCCTTGTCACTCAGTTCGCCCAGGAAGTTAAGGATCAATTTGATTATGTAATTTGGTTTTCTCTCCTACAAACCCCTTCCCTCGAAACTCTGCTGATTAATTATTTAGAACTAACTGATGAAAATTCTGATGACTTTGATAACTTTCTTAAGCCAACAGCTTCGCAATTAAACTTCTTTTTACCTGAATTTATCGAGCGTTTAAAACTTAAAAAAATATTATTAGTAATCGATGATTTGCAATGTATTTTGACTAACAGTCGAGTTAATGCAACCTATAAACAAACATTTAAAGAATACGGTCAGTTTTTACGGGCGATCGTTTCTACGAGCCATCGTAGTTTACTAGTTGCCACCAGTCTAATTTTGCCTACTATGCTTGAGTACTACTCCTCCAGCCAAGTTAAGTTTCTTAATCTAGACGGTTTTGACTTTTCTACTACTAAAATATTTTTAAATGAACAAAGCGGTAATTTGTTGCAGGAACAGATGGTATTGAGTGTATCAAAAAATTTACAAAATAATCCTCAATTACTGAAGATTTCCAGTAGTTATCTGCGTAATTTTCATGAGAGCGATACAGACAATATAAATAATACAGAAGAGATTTTACATGATTTAAGTCTTCTAGAAGGAATAGTAAGTTTGTTGGAACGTGAAGTACGTTACTTGTCTGACTTAAACCAGGAAATTATTTGCTGGCTGGCAATTTCAGGTTCACCTCTTTCCTTAAAGGAATTGAATCAGAATTTAGAAATATCCCAGCGTCGGGTTGAACTATTACAAAGTATTGAAATCTTGATTAATCGCGCCCTGGTTACTAAACTTGATGAAACCTATTGTTTAATGCCAATTATGAAGATTTTTCTCCGCCGAAAGCTAGTAAAAACGGCCCTTAAAAGCAACAATCCATAGCAGAAAAAAGTTAGATGGAAACCAGTCCAGGACAGCGTAAAATTCTTTTTGTCGATCATACTGCTGCCATCGGCGGTGCTGAACTTAGCTTACTAGATTTAGCCGCTGCTTATGCTCAAACGAGCAAAGTACTATTGTTTACTGATGGACCTCTGCAAAATCGGTTAAAACAGGCAGGAATCCCATTAAGCATTGTTCAAGCTTCCAAAACTATGCTTGAAATTCGAGCTTCTGGCAGATTAAAATCCATAACTCAAATACCTGAGATCTGGAGGATAGCAGGGCTAATTGCCCAGGAGGGGGCGGGTTATGATTTGATCTTAGCTAATTCTCAAAAGGCTTTTATAACTTGTGCTTTGGCGACCTTAAGGGGTAGCCCCCCAGTTTTTTGGTATTTACATGACATTTTGACCGCAAGACATTTTAGTCAGGTGAACCGCGCGATCGCCGTTTTTTTTGCTAATCGGTTTGCAACTAAAGTATTGGTTAATTCCCAAGCTACAGGTGAGGCTTTTGCTGCCGCTGGTGGTAATAAGAAATTATGCGATGTGGTTTATAACGGTTTTAACTCTCAAAAATTTGACACAGTAAATATCCAAGATATAGAGAGAATTCGCTCTAATCTGGGCATCGAGGATGCCCCCCTGGTAGGAGTTTTCAGTCGTCTTTCTTACTGGAAAGGTCAACACGTTCTTTTGGAAGCAGTTAAAGAATTACCACAAGTTCAAGTAATTTTGGTAGGTGAAGCTTTATTTGGTGAGGAAGATTATGTATCCCAGATCAAAGCTTTGGCTAATGAATCGCAATTACAAGGTCGAGTTCATTGGTTAGGGTTTCGTGACGATATTCCTGCCCTAATGAAAGCTTGTGACCTGATTATTCATACCTCCACTGAACCAGAGCCTTTTGGGCGGGTAATTGTAGAGGGACAGTTAGCCCAGAAACCAGTAATTGCTTCCGCTGCTGGAGGGGCATTAGAGCTAGTTGAGGATGGTAAAACTGGCTTATTATTTTCGCCAGGAGATGCGATCGCTTTGCGGCAACAAATTCAAACCTTAATCAGCGATCGCCCTTTAGGTCAGACCATTGCTCAACAGGGTTACCTTCATGCTAAAACTAACTTTTCTTTGGAAACTATACTTGAGAGTTTCACTCAAGTGATCGCAAAAGCTTGATGTTGAAGTAGTTTGTATCTTAAATATCAAGTTCGTATGATTACCTGTGAATAGTACTTTACCCAATCCTCTGTTTGCGTAGCTATTCTCTAGGAAAGCCTGCATATTGAACTGTTTAAGTGAACCTGATCATACTGCCTGAGATTCTATTAATTACTGATTTTTTATTCCAAAATATTTATAGGTTACTTTGCGGTCACTTTTATATGACCTAAAGTTTATAACATTAGCTGGTATCGTAATTAGTTAGTTACAGGATAATACGCCTACAAATCAAATCACCTTAGATAACATGTATAAATGTGCCTTAACAGTTGGTAGACTCAGAAACTCGGGATTGGTTTTTAGTAATCAGTAATGGCTTAATCTTATTTGAACATTTCATTTATTTAAATATTAAATATTGTTTAAATACTGGGCAGCAACCAAAGAAAGTTTAATAAAAAAAATTTAAGTAGCTAACCGTATAATTATGCTCCAACAACTATCAGTAGTTTATCAAGCTTCGTCGGATCACCTCTACTCTGAAATAGATGCAGAGGCTGTTATCTTGGACCTTGAATCTGGAGTTTACTATGGTCTGAACGAAACAGGAAACCAAATTTGGCAATGGTTGCAACAACCTAAAACAGAGTCGGAAATTGTTGCTCTGGTATTGGAGGAGTATGATGTAAGTCCTGAGCAGGGAGCCAAGGACGTAAAGGCTTTGTTGCAAGAAATGATCGAAGCGAAAATCATCAAATTAGCTGAAGATGAAAAGACAGCTATCTAAACTGTTCCAGTTAAACAAAAGCGATCGCCAAATTCTAATGGAATCTTACTTGCTTTTAACTGCGATCCGCTTGGGACTATGGTTGCTACCATTTGGCAAATTGCAGCAAATTTTAGGCAGGATTAGTTCATCTCCAAAACTTGCTCAAGAACTGCAAATTAAGCAAATTGTGATAGCAGTTGATCGCTCAAGTAAGTACTCTCCTGGGAATGTATTGTGTCTCGCGAGGGCTTTGACAACAGAGGCTCTTTTAACTAGATATGGATACTCTCCTTTACTTAAAATCGGTGTTGCCAAGGGAAAACAAGGTAAACTCGAAGCTCATGCTTGGGTAGAAGAACAGGAAAAAGTAATAATTGGCGATCTTCAAGATCTTGATAAGTTTAAAGTTTTTCCTGCTTTAAAGAAAGAGCCACTAGAAATACTCATTAAATAAAATTATATATATTAATTATGAGTGCGATCGCTGGAATATTTTATCTAGATCGTCAACCAGTAGAGCGAGATCACTTAAGCAAAATGCTTGACACACTCGCCCACAGAGGATCAGACGGAGCAAATATATGGTGTGAAAATAACGTTGGCTTGGTTCATCGGATGCTTTGGACAACTCCAGAGTCATTGTTAGAAACTTTACCTTTGGAAAAAGACAATTTAGTAATTACTGCTGATGCTCGGATTGATAATCGAGATGAACTTATTTCAGCATTAGAGTTAAGTGATTTACCGAAAGAAAAGATCACCGATAGTGACCTTATTTTGGCTGCTTACCAAAAGTGGGGCGAAGATTGTCCAACAAGATTGCTTGGTGACTTCGCTTTTGCTATTTGGGATAAACGAGAGCAGATCCTTTTTTGCGCTCGCGATCCTATGGGAGTAAAACCGTTCTATTATTATAGTTCTGGTAATATCTTCATTTTCGCTTCAGAAATAAAAGCTCTCTTCACTTCGCCATACGTACCGTGCAATCTTAACGAACCAATGGTGGCGGATTATTTAGCTAAAATACTTTTTAATGGCAGAAAAGAAGACTCGTTTTATCAAGATATTGTCGAATTATACGGATCAGAAAGCTTAATTGCCAGTCCGAGTAAGATCCAAGTTCGAGCTTATTGGAGTCCAGACTTAGATTATGAACTAAATCTTTCATCTGATGAAGAATATGTAGAAGCATTTAGAGAAATATTTATTGAAGCTGTTCGCTGTCGATTGCGAAGTGCTTTTCCCGTAGGTTCTGCTTTAAGTGGAGGACTTGATTCATCCTCTATTTCTTGTGTGGCAAATCAAATACTAAGCCGAGAATCAGAAGGAAAACTACAAACTTTTTCAGCGGTTTTTCCTAGTTTAAGTACAGATTATCCCAAAATTGACGAGCGTCCTTACATCAATACTGTTGCTACTAAGCCAGAAATTAAGGCAAACTTTATCTATGCTGATCGCATAAGTCCCTTTGTCGATCTTGATCGCGTTTTTTGGCATGGAGAAGAACCAAGCCCAGCACCAAATCTTTATATGGATTGGTCTGTATTTAAGGAAGCGCACCAGCAAGGGGTTAGGGTTTTATTAACTGGCTCCGATGGAGACACAACGGTAACCTATGGTGTTCAGCATCTAGCTGAGTTAGTTGCAACATTTAGATGGAACAAACTGCTTGAAGAAGGGACAGCTTTTGCCAAAGTTCAAGGTGGAAGTCCACGTCACACTATCTGGAAATATGGCATTGAACCCATGATGCCTCAATCTATTTTCAATACTTGGCGAAAGTTACGAGGACGGCGACCTATTGAAACTGGATTAAATATCGAACGAACAACCGTACTCAATCCTGCATTTGCCAAACAAATGAAGGTTGTGGAAAGATTTGAGCAAGATGTTTTTCCTCTAGTATGGGGGAATAAGATTAAAAGTGTATCGCGGCATGACCATTGGCTAGATTTACATGCTGGCTCCGTTAAGTATGCTTTGCAGTGGCTCGATAAAACTGCTGGAGCATTTTCTTTAGAAGCCCGTCATCCTTTTTGCGATCGCCGATTAATTGAATTTTGTCTTGCTCTACCTTCTGGACAAAAGCTTTATCGTGGTTGGAGTCGTTCTATTCTTCGTCGCGCTATGGAAGGTATTTTACCCTCGGAAATTCAATGGCGTAAGGATAAGGGGGATATGAGTTCCAACTTTAAGCTTAGACTATTACAAGATGAAAGAAAAACTTTAGAACAATCAGTTTTAGGTGAACCTGAAATTATTGAGAAATATGTAAACATTGACAAATTACAAACTGCATATCATCGTTATGCTGCTAATCCGATTGCTTACGATCAAGAGTCTGTAGACATTTTTTTTGCAGTTAACCTGGCTTTATGGCTGAAGCAATCTGGCATCAAATTGTAATTTTCAACTCTTTTGAATGGTATCTATCCTCAACATGACTAAAAAACAAAAAAAAGACGACTTACAGGCTAGAGGCTTTTCATAGCTTTTCTAGCAAAAAGTAAAAAAACTCTTATCAAGGAGAACAAATTCATGTCAAAAAAACCTTGGAATTCGCCAAAACTGTCAGTTTTTGGTGATATTGAAAAGATTACTGAGCAAAAAATAATTAAGCCCAAAACACCAGGTTCGTCAGACGACTTTGGTGTTGTTGGTGTCAGTGATGGTTAATTGTATTGATGACTTATCTTTATAGAACCCTTTTTCATAAGTAATTGGGTTTTTATAACTTAATCAAAACTTAGTCAAAGAGTTCATAAATTTTTGAACTCTTTGGTTTTTCTAGAAAATAAATAAAATACAACAGCTTTTAAAGAGTTACCAAATCTCACAGGAGAGTTAACATCTTGTATCAATATCAAGCTTATGGTTTAGGTTTTCATTCTGAAATAGCTTTACCAGAATTAGTAGCATCACACATACAAGCTGATGTCATAGTAAAATTATCTCCAAAAGATGCAAAGCTGATTTACACAAAACCAGACAAACCTATCATCTATCCTAAAGTATCACCTCTGGAAACAATATTCATTATTAAAGACTTAGGGGTTTTTCAAGTAAAAAGAGGTAGAGAAATTTGGATTACACCAGCTCCCAATGCAGATTTGAGGGTGATTCAATTGTGCGTTAGTGGAAGTGTGATGGGGATATTACTCTATCAAAGGGGTTATCAGGCATTACACGCAGGAGCAGTAAATGTTGCTGGTCAGGCTGTCGCTTTTGTCGGAGAATCAGGTCAAGGAAAATCATCAATGACCGTTACCATGTTGTCTCGCGGTCACCAACTGGTAGCAGATGATATTGTTCCCATAGATTTAAAAAATAATTGTATTAGTGCTATACCAGGTTACCCACAAACCAAAATTGGGCTAGAAGTCGCTCAAGTGTTGGGGGTTAATCCAGAATCCCTGATTTTTCTACATCCTAAGCTTGGCAAATACGCCTACCGCCAAGAAAAAGATTTTTCTCAAGATCCCCTTCCGTTGCAGAGTATTTATGTCTTGGAGGAAGGAAGTGAAATTCAAATTGAGCGTTTATCTCCTCAAGCAGCGATCGTTGAATTAGTTCGCCATTCCTACGGTAGTCGCGCCTTACAAGCAGCAGTATCACCAGGCTTTCATCTCTTACAATCTACAGAAATCTTTAAACGAGTTCCGATATACCGTTTACAAAGACCCCGTTTATTGTCATTGCTACCAGAGATAGCTCAGTTAGTAGAGCAGAACGTTAATAAAAATCTTACTCCCATGTTAGCTTAATAACTTCCTGTTATATGAATACCTCTTTTAATTCTCCCGAACTAAAAATATACTTTGCTTCTCGAAAACTTATAAATCGTCTTTTTTTCTTTTTTAATGCCTGTTTAACTGGTTTTTGGTTAGGTTTTTTTAACAGAGAAAATCTATATGATATTGATCAGATTTATTATGATAAAGATAAAATGTATCGGGATGATGAATATAATAAAAGTGGTTTATGGGAATGGGAGCAGAAAGTAATAGAAAAATACTTCTCAGGCTGCAAAAATCTTTTACTAATTGGTGCTGGAGGAGGCAGAGAAATTTTAGCTTTAAGTCGATTACATTATCAAGTAGATGGTTACGAGTGTAATGAAAACTTAGTGAAATTTGCTAATCAATTAATTACTCAAGAAGGATTAAATTCTGAAGTTAAATTGGTTTCTAGAGATTCTTGTCCTGAAACCAATCAAAAATATGATGGTGTAATTATTGGTTGGGGGGCGTATATGCTGATTCAAGGTAAAAATAAAAGAGTTGAATTTTTAAAAGAACTAAAAGAAAAAATTAATCTACAATCTCCAATTTTATTATCTTTTTATTGTTATCAAAAAACTAATCGCTATTATCAAGTAGTCGCTAAATTTGGTAACTCGATTAGATGGCTCTTGCGACGAGATTTGCTAGATGTAGGCGATGATTTAGTTCCTAATTATGTTCACTATTTTACTGAAGCACAAATTGAGCAAGAATTAAAAGAAGCCTGTTTTAAACTAGCTATGTACTCTTCAGAAGAATATGGTCATGCTGTCGGTATTTCTCAATAAAAATAATTATTAATAAATATCTGAGCCTAAGTATGCTGGTGGGTAAAAAACTGCAAGGAAAGATCAAACAAGCATTACGTTTTATACCAGCCTTACGCCTTGTTTGGCAAAGTAGTCCTGGTTGGACGATCGCGCGGCTCGTGCTAGTTTCGATCCAGGGTATATTACCCTTAGCAGCCATCTATCTAGCAAAATTAATTATTGATACTGTAACCACTAATCTGAATGCGCCAGACAAGGCAGCAATTTTCCAGCAGGTATTACCCCTACTCATTCTAGCGGCGGTAGTTACAGTTATCACCACTCTATGTCAGTCTTTAACCGAATTAGTCAACACTGCTCATGCTCAAAAGGTTACAGACTATATGCAGGGTATCATCCATGATAAATCTATTGAAGCAGATTTAGAATACTATGAAAATGCTGAGTATCATGATGCCTTAACGCGAGCGCAACAAGAAGCACCTTATCGACCACCTCAAATCTTAAACCGTTTAGCTGAAATCGGTCAAAATGGTATTTCACTGGTAGCAATGGTAGGACTATTGCTCACACTACATTGGAGTATTATTGGGGTATTGTTTGTCGCTGCTATCCCTGCTGTTTTAGTTAGACTTAAATATTCCCGTGTCATGTATCGTTGGCAGCGTAGACGCACGGAACTAGAACGACAGTCTAGCTATCTTGGTTGGATCATCACTGGAGACGTGTTTGCGAAGGAAATTCGACTATTTGACTTAGGTAGTTTTTTTAGTAAGCAGTATTTGCAAATTAGAAAGCAATTATATAAAGAGAAGTTAGCTATTAGTACAGGACGTTCTGTTTACTTTTTCTTAGCTCAGAGTGTCGCTGGAATTCTCCTTTTTGTTGTCTTTGCGTATATTATTTATCAAACAATTCAGGGTATATTGCAACTAGGCGATTTAGTACTTTATTTTCAAGCATTACAGCGAGGACAAACAAATATTAAATTACTTCTGACTAGTTTATCTGGTTTATATGAAGACAACCTTTTCCTTGCTAATCTATATGAGTTTTTAGACTTAAAACCCAAAATAGTTGAATCAGCAGTTCCACAATCAGTACCTCAACCAATACAAAGGGGCATTGTTTTTGAAAATGTTAGTTTTGATTATTCGGAAAGTTCTCGTAATGCTTTAAAAAATATTAACTTAATTGTTAAACCAGGAGAAACGATCGCTTTAGTAGGAGAAAATGGTTCTGGGAAAACTACCTTGATCAAACTCTTATGTCGCTTATACGATCCGACATCGGGGATGATTGCGATCGATGGGATTAATATCCGCGATTTTAAAATAGCGGATC
>Ga0114940_10000299_pt1 | contig 26481 bp, 25 predicted proteins | sample ColdCreekSource_FD_87195 | JGI IMG/M metagenome (GOLD analysis project Ga0114940, IMG submission 87195) | Groundwater microbial communities from Cold Creek, Nevada to study Microbial Dark Matter (Phase II) - Cold Creek Source | ecosystem: Environmental > Aquatic > Deep subsurface > Groundwater ... | reverse complement strand
GTAAGAATTCTCGACGGGATCGTGGTCACCGTGGATACGATTCCCTTCACCATCGACGTGCACAAACACTCGATACGTACTGGTGAGTTTCTTCATGCTCTTGAAGTACCAGGTCAGCGTGAATGACTCGCCGGCACCTACATAGTCCTCATGCGGCGCCGAGACCGAGTAACCGATGAGCTCGATCGCGTCGTCGAAATTGACGCTGAGCGGATGCTGAATCTGCGCAGGCGGCGTCTTGTGAACGGCGGTCGCTAATTTGTTCTTGTCCGTACGTTTTGCGATCGGCTCGCTTGCCGCGAGCATGCCGCGCTCGCTCTGGGCATCGACGACAAACAAGTGCTTGCCGGTCTTCTTGCGAAACGCGTGATCGATCGTCGCGAGCTCGTTCGCGGGGAAAGTCGCCCAGCGTTGTCCGTCTTTGCTGAGATGGTCGATCAGCTGCGGCAAACCCGTGACCTCGACGACCGGCCCGTTTGCATAATACGGCGCGGCGCGACCACCGACCCGATACTCGGCGAGCGTGGCCGACGACCCGGCCAGCTGGTTATAGGTCGTGTAGACGTCCCGCGGCGAAAAGTGCTCGGACAGCTGCGGCAGGTAGATCTGCGCGATGTACACGCCGAACACCGCGCCGCAGATCAACATGGGCAGCATGCGCAGCGCGCGTAAGCGCGCGAACCCGTACAGCACTAACTGGCCGATCGCGATCACCCCGGCCACTGCGAGCGGTGCGATGGTGAGTGGGCGTACGATTTTGATCGCGAGCGACGGCATCTGCAGCTTGCGCGGGATGACAAAAGCCAGAATCCCGAGCACACAGGCGGCGAGCAGAACGAGACCGATGCCAATCAGCCAGGCTTTGAACGCGCGACCGCGCTTCCACTGCACGGCGATAAAACGGTAGGGCGCGCGCAAGTCGAGCGCGGACGGCCCATCCTTTGCCACCGCAAACCCGAGCGCGGCACACAGGGTGAACGGTACGAACACGGCCGCCATGCTCTTGCGAGGCTTCCAGTCTTTAGGAACCTCGAAGTTGTCGAGCGGCAGTCCTTGCGTCACCCCGCCCGGAAACAGGATGAAGTCCCGCAGCAAGATCCCGCACAGCAGCAACGTCGCAATGGCTATTGCCCAGGCAGCTGCGCCTTCTTCTTCCAGCTCGCGCAACACTGCGGCCAGCAACACGGCGAGCGGGACGATCGCGAGGAAAGTTGCCTGATGGCCATAACGGGAAACGAATAACGTCTGGGCTCCGTAGCTGATCGCGGCCCACAACACGCAGCCTTGTAGGATTGCATGACGTGAGCCGAACGCCCCCGCTGCGGCGAAGGGCACGCGACTCAGCGCGATCGGCAACAGCACGCTCCAGGGCGCGAGTGCGTGGAAGATCTGCTCGAGCACGAGGTCGAATGTTGGCGGATTGCTGCTGCTGGCGGCGCCGCCCAGCCACATGCTGTGCTCGGTCGCATCGCGCTGGACGTCACGCAGCACCAAGCCGATCCCAAGGAGCCCAAGCGCGAACACCAGCAGCTTGCCAACCCGACGTATGCCGTCGGCGCGCTCACCGGGCGCCAACCATGCGGCTGCGGCTGCCGCGCCCAGCGGCGGAAGCGCGCCGAGCAGCGCACCGCGTGTGCCGATCGCGAGCGCTAAGAGCGCGAGGCCTCCGATCAAGAAAGCGAGTGGTCGCCAGCTGCGCTCGCGCTCTCCGTTATCTGGAACGATCAGCGCATTCAACAGGCACACGCCGATGCCACCCGAGACCGCCATATCCGCTGTTGCACCCAACATCATGCGCGAATTGAGCGCGATCAGCGGAGTGGTCGCGGTCATCAGGGCGGCATAGGTAGCGGTGCGCAGATCCCAATAGCGACGCGCCAGCTGAAACGAGAGCAGCGCGCAGACCACCCCACACAGGGCGAGTGGCGTGCGTCCGGCCCATTCGTGGATGCCGAACGCGCGAAAGCCTGCGGTGACGAGCCACAGGCCCAAGCTGCGGCTGGAAGCAGCGCTATTCTGTTCGATCTGTGTGCGCGCAGCGTCGGCGACTTCGAGCTCCCAGGGATCCCAGATCCCGAAGCGTGTGAGTCGGGCGAGCAAGAGCGCTGCGAGCCCCAGCAAGGTGAGCGCAGCGATCATCCACTGCGCGCGCGATTCGCGGCTTGCTGCGGGCGGTGGTTGCAAAGCTGCGTCGGCAGCCGCGTCACTCGCGCGCGCTGGCTCGTTGTCGCCGGTCGCTTCTAGGCCATTGGGGCTCTGCACCGTGCCTCGCTATCATCGGGCCCACGCTGACGCGGGTGAGCCCAGGGGTAATCTTCGCTGTCGCTTCGTGTCGGCTCAGCGCCAAGGTCTGCTGTGTCGAGCTAGCGCGACGCTGTTGTCGTGCCAAGCGTAATCTTCCCGAGCTCGGCGCGCAGGCGTTTGACGGATGCTTGGAAACGCGGCTCGAGCTCGCGAGACAAGGGCGCGCCCGGACCATCGAGCTGCGAGGCTGGATCGACGAAACGACCGTCGTGCTTGAGCGCGAAGTGTAGGTGAGGGCCAGTCGAGCGCCCCGTCGACCCGACGTATCCGAGCACTTGTCGCTGCTTTAGCTTACGACCAGGGCGAACGTCCGCGCCGATGCGCGCGAGATGCGCGTAGTGGGTCTCGAAGCCGCTGTCGTGTCGCAAGGAAACCAGGTTCCCGTTTGCGCCCAGCCGTCCCGCGAACGTGACCTGGCCATCCGCTGCAGCCCAGACAGGCGTCCCGCGATCTGCGGAGTAGTCGATGCCGTAGTGCGGAACGATGCGCTTCAGCAGTGGGTGACGGCGCTTGAGGTTGTATCCGGAGGAAATCTGATCGTAGCGAATCGGCGTGCGGAGCCACGCGCCGCGTAGCGCACGGGCCCGGAGGTCGAAGAAGTCGCCTTTGCCCGGGTGAGACTCGAACCAAAACACTTGCAGCTTGCCTACGCGCTGGCTCGTGTACTCGAGCGCATGCACGGTTCCATAGCCCGCAAACTTTCCAGCGACGTAGTCCACGTCGACGATCAGCCTGAGGGTGTCACCCGCGCGTGCGTCTTTGCTGAGCGCAAGTCTCGGTGCGAGCGCTTGTTCGACGATTCGCGTCAGCGATCCGCCTAAGCCGATCGCTTGCAGCGATTGACCCACAGAGCCCGCGATGCGCGTGCCGCGTGCGATCCGCCTGCGCTCGGTCGCGGCGTCACCGACCGCGCTGAACGCAGCGTCGGTCTCGGCTCGCAGCGCCCGATCCATCGCTTGGCCGTGCGCGCGATACTCGAACGCGAGCCAGTCGATGTTGTTGTCTGCGAGCGCCGGCATGGCGCACGCGAACGCCACCAGCGCTGCAGTGCATGCGAAGCGCAAAAGCATGTGCGCCAGGGATACCAACGCAGGTTCCGAGGTGCAAACCCGACGCGAATGCTTGACACTCGTGCGAGTCGCGCGTTACATGCGCGCTCCCGCTCGGACTTCCGAGCGAATAGGCACGTAGCTCAGTGGTAGAGCACTACCTTGACACGGTAGGGGTCGGCGGTTCAATCCCGCCCGTGCCTACCGGGCGTAACCGACGCCCGCGTTACTAGGCCAGCACGCACTCTTGCGAAACACCGCTCAAACGCCATCACTGCCGACTGCATCGCTGCCTCAGCGAGTCGCAAGTGTTTGAGCTGAGCGCGCGAGTTGCTGCGACCCAAAACGCTCACTGCGATCGCTCGGCAGCTTTGGTCGAGTGCATGCGTAGAAGCGTGCGTCCGCAGCGACGTGTTTTAGTTGCCCCGCCGCGCGCCTGGTTTGTTTGGCCAGGATCAGCCGGGATGACAAAGCCCAGCGGATGGTTATTTTGGAGTCTCGTCGCGCGATCGCGAGGCCTGCTTCACCTACGCTGTGACCTCGGAGCACGCTACAGGCGCCTTTGGCGACCAGGTGTGGTTTTGGTTCTCGACCCAAGCTCCGAGCTTTTTGCCAGCAATTCCGCGGATCGGATGCCGAAGAGGCATGTCAGCGGCGAGGCAAGGGAAATTTGCGCTGCACACGGCTCGCCGAGGGCTTATCTTGCCGGTTTGCGGCGGGAACTGCAGAAGCGCGAGCGCGCCTCAGGCGTTGCACCGCGGCAAATCTATGGAAAGAAAAGGGTTTGAGGAACCCGGCGGTGGGCGCTTAGCCCGTCGACACATGATGCGGCGGGCCCTTAGGCCCCTATTGGAGGAATGTGCCAGTCAACAAACCACGTTTTGAGAGTCGTGACAGAGGTTCGCTGCAGGGTCCCCGCATCAACCATCGTATCCGCGTGCCGCGCGTGCGCGTCGTCGCAGCGGATGGGTCGATGCTCGGTGAGCTCGACACGCATGAAGCGCAACGCATGGCCAGGGAAGCAGGGCTGGATCTCGTCGAGGTCAACCCCAAGGCGTTCCCGCCTGTTTGCAAGATCATGGACTTCGGCAAGTTCAAGTACGAAGAAAAGAAGCGTACGAACGAAGCTAAGAAGCGCCAGGCAATCGTCGAGCTGAAGGAAATCAAGCTCCGCCCCAAGACCGATGTGCACGACCTCGAGGTCAAGATCGCGCATGCGCGCCGGTTCCTCGAAGAAGGCAACAAGGTCAAGATCACTTGCCGCTTCCGCGGCCGCGAGATCACGCACCCCGAGGCAGCGGAAAAGCAGCTGCACGTCGTCGTGGACCGCACCAGAGACCTCGCTCAGGTAGAGCTCACGCCCCGCATGGAAGGCCGCAACATGACGCTCGTCATGGCGCCGCTGACCAAGCAATCGCGTCCTCGCCCGCGTTCACGTCCGGAAGGACCGCCGGCGCACGACGATGCCCCTCAAAACTGAAATTGAAATTGAGCTCGAAATCGTGGGTCTCGGTTCAGCCAACATGTTCGAATCGGGATGCGGAATGCGGCTGCTGTGCTTGACATTTGTCAGGTTGACCCCTAACAATGCCGCCTCTCCACGTCCGGCCGCGGTCACGCAGGCCTGATGTTTCGTATCCAACGGTAAGCAGAGATATCGTCATGCCTAAGATGAAGACGAAGCGCGCCGCCGCCAAGCGGTTGCGCGTCACGGGCTCCGGCAAGATTCGCCGGGGCAGCGCGCGCCACAGTCACATGATGCGTGGTAAGTCCGCCAGCCGCCTGCGGCGGCTGCGCAAGAACGACATCGTCGACGGTGCGGATGAGAAGCGTTTCAAGCGCCTGCTTCCCTACGACGTTTAATCTCAACGACGTAATCAGGAGCTAAGCAGATGCCTCGCGTAAAACGTGGGTTTAAAGCCCGTCGCCGTAGAAACAAGATCCTCTGGTTCTCGAGCGGCTACTATGCCGCACGTGGCAACCAGTATGCCTCCGCCGTTGAGCAGGTTCACAACGCTTGGGAAGACGCCTTTGCGCATCGTCGCGAGAAGAAGGGTGACTTCCGCAAGCTGTGGATCGCACGCATTGGTGCTGCTGCACGTCAGCATGGCTTGAGCTACAGCAAGCTCATCGCCGCGCTGAAGGGCAAAGGCATCACGCTCGACCGTAAGATCCTCGCTGATCTGGCAGTGCGCGACCCAGGCGGCTTCAAGGCCGTCGTCGAAGCCCTGCGCTAGCCCCCTCTGCGATAGATCGCCGCCGCAACGTACTGCGCGCCATTTGTATGTTCGTGGGCGGTTTCTTGCCGTCCACGAACTAGCGCGCTTATGTTCGCCTACGCTACAGAAGTGTCCACTGTGACCTCGCCGCTCGACGCCGTCAGCTGCTCTAGGCTGGCTGGAGCGGTTTGGCGTCGCTGAGCCGACCCCTACACTGGCTTATGTCCATGTTTAGTTACTTGGGCGGGCGTGTACGGGGATAGCGTGTCGGGTGCAAGTGAGCGCGGCTATTGAGTTTTGAGGCCTGCTATGCCTAAAATTCTCGAGATGCACGGGAGGCATCGATGACCAAGGCAGAAATCATCGATTGCGTGTACGAGAAAGTTGGCGGCTTCTCTAAGAAGGAGTCGGCCGAGGTCGTCGAGGCAGTCTTCGAAACCATGAAGGACGTCCTGTCCCATGGTGACAAGGTGAAGATTTCGGGTTTCGGCAACTTTGTGGTGCGCGAGAAGAAAGAGCGCATCGGCCGCAATCCGCAAACTGGCGATCCAATACCAATCAGCGCGCGACGGGTGCTGACGTTCAAACCAAGCCAAGTGCTTAAGAACGTTTTGAACCCAGATAAGATCGCGTTGCGTCAACAACAGCAAGTGAAGTCCGCTGGCGCGGGCGACGAGTAGAACGCCGCCACGCCGCTACGAATCGTGCTGGGCTCGCCGAGGTCGCGCAGTTCTCTGGACTGTGCGATAACTCGGCGACTGCTAAGCGCGAGAAGTCGTAGCGCGCGTGTGCTCACCTGCGGCGGATACCGGTGCCGAGCAACGCTCTGCCAGACAAGCTGTTTTTTAAGATCGGCGAGGTGGCGCAGATCGTTGGCGTCGCCGCACACGTGCTGCGTTACTGGGAGAGCGAGTTCGCTACGCTGCGTCCGCTAAAGACGCGCGGCAGTCACCGTGTTTACCGACGGCGCGATGTCGAGCTCGCTGTGTTGCTCAAGCGCCTGCTGCACGAAGAAGGGCTGACGATCGCGGGCGCCAAGCGCCGATTGCGCGAGAGCGGCCAATACCGCATTGCAGAGCCCTCGGCGCCTCGGGAGCTGCGCGACGACGATCAGCGGACCGAGCTCATCGCAATGCGCGACGAGCTGACACGCCTGCTCTCGGCGCTCGATAGCGCCTTGCGCGAGGCCGGCGAAGTGGTTGGAGATCAAGCGAACGAAGTGGCCTCTGCGGATGGTGCTGGCGGCAATGCGGATGAAAATGGATCGTCACGCAGCGTGCCTGTGCACGCGCGTAAGCGCCCTGTCAGTTGAGCTTGGAGCTTTGTCACAGTGCTCCGTGCTTTCGGGCTTGCCTCGGAGTGGCTTCGGTGTATGTTCGCCGCCCCCGGACAGCCGGGGACATTGGTCGGGGCGTGGCGCAGCCTGGTTAGCGCACCAGACTGGGGGTCTGGGGGTCGCTGGTTCGAATCCAGTCGCCCCGACCACACTTTTCCCCAACAGAGCGCAGCGATGCGCGATGGCCGTAAAGGCGTGGAGGCTTGGCAATGGCTGAGCCCGCGCACGGTTCTCGCCCGCTGATTCTGTTGACGAACGACGACGGTGTGCACGCTCGTGGCCTGCACCTGTTGCGACAAGCCGCGCTGGCCGTGGGCGATGTTGTGATCGTCGCGCCGACGCGCGAGCAGAGCGCGCAGTCACACGCGATCACACTCGACAGACCGTTGCGTCACATCGAGCACGAGAAAGATGTGCACTCGATCGATGGGACGCCTGCCGATTGTGTCTACCTAGCGTTGTATGAGCGGCGCTTCTTGCCGCGCAAACCAGACATTGTTTTGTCTGGCATCAATGCCGGTTACAACTTGGGTACGAGTGTATTCTATTCGGGTACGATAGCTGCCGCGCGCGAAGCTGCGTTGCGCGGTATTCCCGCGCTGGCGTTCTCCGCACCGCCTGATGTCGATCTCGCGCCGCTGCAAACGATCGCGACGGACCTGACGCGTGCGTTTGCACAGTCCGCGCTGCACGCTGCGACCACACCGCTACTGAATGTCAATTTCCCTAATGGGCCTTGTCAGGGTGTGCGAGTGACCCGCGTGGGACGTCAGGTTTATGACGAGCGTGTGATCCCGCGCATCGACCCCAACGGTCGTGAATATTTTTGGATAGGTGGTCGAGTGACAGAAGGCAATGAGCCTGAGGGAACTGATGCTCATGCCGTCATGTTGGGCTATGTCTCGGTGACACCGCTCGCGCTCGAGTCGACTAACGTGGAGCACTGGGAAACAGCGGGCCAAGTGGCGAATGCGCTGTCGCATGAAGGAGACAAATCGTGGCTGGAACGGTAAGTGACTTAATCAAGCAGCGACTGCGCGATGTGCCTGATTTCCCGAAACCAGGTATTGTTTTCAAAGACATTACGCCTTTGCTCGCGGATCCAAACACGTTCAACCTGTGCCTCGATTCGACTGCTGCACACTTCGACAGTGTCACATTGGATGCGATCGTCGGTGTCGAGTCGCGCGGGTTCATCTTCGGCGCAGCACTCGCCTCACGCATGCGGCTCGGGTTCATTCCTGTCCGCAAACCCGGGAAGCTGCCGTACCGAAAGAAGCGCGTGGAATATCAGCTCGAGTACGGATCGGATGCGCTCGAGATCCATGAAGACTCGATTAAAACGGGCGACAAGATCTTGATTGTCGACGATCTGCTGGCAACCGGCGGCACAGCATGGGCAGCGTGCGAGTTGGTGCGTTCGCTTGGTGGCACTGTCGTCGCAGCCACCTTCGTTGTGGAGTTGAGCTTCTTAGCGGGACGCGATCGCTTGCGACCCGTCGAAGTGTTCTCGCTTGTGCAGTACTGACTGACTGCATATGACACTTGCGTCACGGCCGCCATAGCTGTACTTGAAGATGGAGCATGGTATAGGGCTAACGCTCTGTGCCCCCGTAGCTCAGATGGATAGAGCAGCGGCTTCCTAAGCCGTTGGTCGGCCGTTCGAATCGGCCCGGGGGTGCCCGTCCCGTGTGAATGTGTCTGCGGCACCCTGCGCTCTTCGTGCGCATTGGTTTTGGGGTGCAGCCGGCCTAAGGAGTTCGAGTCATGGCAGCAAAGAAAGCGAAGAAATCAGCGTCGAAGTCAGTGTCGTCCAAGTCCGCATTTGTGCGCGGACTTCCGGCTTCGATGCCCGCGAAAGAGGTCGTGGCGAAAGCCAAGACAGCGGGACTAACGCTCAGTGATCGATATGTGCATGTGATTCGCTCCATCGCTAAACGTGCAGCGCGCAATGGTCACACAGCGCTCAAAGCACCGCGTCGCGGTGGTCGTCCCATCTCCTCGAAGCGCACGTTTGTACTCAGCTTGCCCGCCAGTCTTTCGGCAGCCGAAGTGATCAAGCGCGCGCGTGCCGAGGGCATGCAACTAACGACTAACTATGTGTACAAGATTCGCAGCCGTGGGGCGGCCGCGAGCGATGGCACGATCAACCTCAGTGCCATCAATCTCAAGGGCGGCCGTGCAGGACGTGGCCGCGTACTGTCAGATATCGCGCGTTCGGCGAACGGTACGAGCCAGCACGACGAGCGCTTTGTCGCGCTTGTCTTGGATGTTGGCCTCGCGCGCGCAGCAGCGTTGCTCGAGCGCGTCCGCGCCCGTGTGCAAGATTTGTCACTCTGACAGCTAAGCGCTTGTCAGTTGCCAGCACGCGCCTGTCTAGTCACAAGACAGGCGCGTTAGCTGTTAAGGACACAGTCATCGTTGATTGTGTCGGCTTGCAAACGTGAAACGTGACAATGTCACACTGACAGGCGTTTCAGAGCAGTGAGCATACCTGCTCAGCGATCGCTTCGCTGGCTGTGAGTCCCGGCGACTCGATGCCAAGCAAATTGACAAAGTGCGGCAGGCCGTGGCTCGAGGCTTCTTCGATCACGAAGTCGCGGAAGGGCTGACCTGGACCTTGGAGCTTCGGGCGCAGACCTGCGTAGTCGGGCTCGAAGTCGTCTTCAGTGACCATCGGCAGATAGCGGCTGACGGCGGCGGCAAAGGCGCTGCGCTTCGCGGCGTCGATCAGGTACGTCGGCGCGGACACGTACTCAGTGTCAGGACCGGCGCGCAGCTGGCCGCCAGTGTCAAAGGTCAGATGGACACCGAGACCGGCGTGCACGGGCATCGGGTAGATCAGGTGCGACAGCATGCGCCCGATGCGCGCGGAGACTTGAAAGTAGTCGCCTTTGCACAGGTGCTGCACGTAGCCGAGCTGCTCGACCGGAAGGCCTGCGAGCGCGGCGATCTCGCTCGCGTGCAAACCCGCCGCGTTAATTACGTTAGTCGCGAGCACATCGGCCTGTTCGGCTGACGCGGTTTGTTCGGTGACGATGCGATAGCGACCGGCGCTGTGCTCGATAGCGACGACGCGCGTGCGCAAGCACAGCTCCGCGCCGTGACTAACCGCTTCGGCGCGATAGTCCGCGACCAGCGCGTGTGCGTCGACGATGCCGGTCTCCGGCGACCAGAGCGCGGCTTCGGCACGCACGTGTGGCTCGCGCTTGTTCACCTCCGCGCGGTCGAGCAGGACCAAGCCGGGCGCGCCGTTGTCTTGGGCGACCTTGGTCAGCGCTTCGAGCTTGGGCAGCTCGTCGGGCTCGGCTGCGATCACCAGTTTGCCGAGCTTCTTGTGAGGGATGCCGCGGCGAGCGGCGCGCTCGTACAGCAGCTCGCGGCCGCGGACACACATGCGCGCTTTGAGCGAGTTTTTCGGGTAGTACAGACCCGCGTGGATCACGCCGCTGTTGCGGCTGGAGGTCTCCTGCCCGGGGGATGAGTTTTGCTCCAAGATCAGCACTGTGTCGCCGCGTGTGGCCATGGCAGCTGCACACGCGAGGCCTATGACTCCGGCGCCTATAATGACTGTGTCTACGTCGCTCACGAGCCATCCATAGCACGGGCTTACGCTCTGTGTAGGTTGGGTTGACCGCGCGCTCCGCGCACGCGAAAACGTGTCTGGTATGGCACGCACGCGAACCAGACCCGACGAATCCAAGAAGCCCAGCTACATCACGCAGGAAGGCTATCGGCGCTTGGAGGAAGAGGCGCATAGGTTGTGGACGGTCGAACGTCCCAAGCTGACCAAGGCCGTGGCGGAAGCGGCGGCCGAAGGTGATCGCTCGGAAAATGCCGAGTACATCTACGGCAAGCGCAAGCTGTTCGAGATCGATCGCCGGCTGCAGTTCTTGGGTAAGCGGCTCGAGGTATTGACGATCGTCGATCGCAAGCCCGACCATGCTGGGCGGGTGTACTTCGGTGCGTTCGTGACGCTCGAGGATGAGAACGGACAGCGCACGACATACCAAATCGTCGGCCCAGACGAGACCGATACTGCGGGCGGTTGTGTGAGCTGTGAGTCGCCGATGGGGCGTGCGCTCCTGGGACGCGAGCTTGGCGACGAGGTGACCGTTCCTCGTCCCAAGGGCAACGGTGTGTTTACGATCGAAGCGATCTCGTTCGACGCGCCCAAGCCTTAGGTGTGCTCCGTTGTGAGCCTCCGCGTATGAGCAAATCCGCGGAGGCATCAGTTATACTTCTAGGGTCGCGTTGGTTGACCGCATGAAGGCTCGAACCTGTGATCGCGTGCAGTTGTGGTTTGCCGCTCTTGGCTGCAGGCGAGCTTATGGTGTGTTGTGTCTCATCGTGAGTCTGTGGTTGTGTCCGAGCGTATTCGCGCAGACGCCACCGACGCACGAATCTTCGGCTGAGGTCGAGGCGCGCAACACCACGATGGCGCGTGCGCTGTTCGACGAAGGGCTGAAGTACGTCGACTCCGAACAATGGGAGCAGGCCCAAGACCGTTTCGGCAGAGTCTTGACCCTGCGTTATTCGGCTGTCGCCGCGTACAACTACGGTCTTGCACTGGCGCGCCTGGGACGCGGTGTCGTCGCCGCTTCGACGCTGCGCCGCTTGCTCACCGACGTGAACCTGGATCCGCACGTGCACGAGCATGCGAGCTCGCTGCTGCGCGATGTCGAGGCGCGCTTCGCCTGGCTCAACGTGCGCGTGCAGGGTGAGTGCAAAGGCTGCGACGTCTCGCTCAACGAGCAGATCTGGCCGTGGGCGGCGATCGGTGTGTTCGTGCCTGTGGACGCGGGTAGCTACGCGCTGCGTTTGCGGCTGAAAAGCAACGTGCTCGCGGAGCAGCGGCTGTCGATCGCCGCGACCGAGCGCGTCGAAGCGACGTTGTCATCGGGCCATCCTGGTGCCTCTGCAGCGGCAGGGCCGGGCGCTGCGCGACCGGGAGCCCCCATGCTCGTGCCCACGCCACAGGCCGTGGCAGAGCCGCCGCGTAGCAGTGTGCTCAAGAGCGGCTGGTTTTGGGGGGCGATGGGCGTGCTGGTGATCGGTGCTGCCGGAACGGTCGTGCTCGCTTCGCAATGATCCGCGCGGTGTATAGTGCCGCCCATGTCGAGGTGCGAGCAGCTCGTGCTGGTCCTGTTGGCGGTCGGTTGTGCGGGCAGCCAGAGCTTCCGCGATCGCGTGTTCGACGACGGAACGGTGCGCTACCGCGTGGGCTCGCTCGCATCGCAGTTCGAGCCGATCTCGGTCGGTGACAACGATCTGGCGTGGCATCACCCGTCGTACGGGACGATCAGCGTCAATGCGACGTGCAAACAGTACGAGGACGTGCCCCCGCGCGCGCTCTTGAATCAGCTGCTGATCGGTACGACCGCGCGGGAGTACCGGGTGGAAGAGACGGTGACGCTCGACGGTCGCGCCGCGCAGCACTTGCTTGCTGATGTAGAGATGGACGGCGTCCCGATCACGATCGATGTGTATCTGATCGTGAAAGACGGCTGTGTGTACGACCTCACACACGTGGCTGGGCGCGAGCGTGCGGAGTCGGCGCGGCCCGTGTTTCAGAAGTTCGTCAGTCAGTTTGCGGTGATCGAGACGCGTAGCTAGGGCGCGCTTGCGCCTGCGTCTTCGTCGCAGTCATTCCCGCAGCAGGTCGCCTCACAGCCGTTGTTCGGCAGGCCATCGCAGTTGAAGTAGCCGGTTTCGCATTCGCCGATCTTCACGCACAGCCCGGTCGTGCACGTCGAGCTCGAGTGGAGAACCTTCAGCGCGCAGTCGTTGGTGACTGCCTCGGCTTCATCAGTCGTGCCATCGCAGTCGTCGTCCACCGCGTTGCAGAGCTCGGGCTGGGCGGTGCACGCGTCTCCAGCCCCGCTTCCGCCTCCGTCCGTACCAGCGTTCGAGTAGGCGAGACTCTTGTCGTAGACGCTGCACGCTGCGCTGCCCAGGAGAGCCGCAACCAGCAAAGCGCGCGTTAAGAGCACCATTGCGGCAGATCGTACCAAGAGCCGGCGCCTCCGTCACGAACATAGGCGGGGTCGCGTGCGACAGCGAGTCAGAACATGTAACCAACTCTGAGCAGGTTCACTTGCACGAGCAACGGCAGCTTGTTGAGCGCCTTGTTTGCAATCGACTCGGCGTCGGAGCGTGCGGCATTGATGTCTTCCTGTGGGATACCGCTCTGCGCCAGTGCGCCATTTTCGTCTTGAACGGTCGCTCGCAATGTACCGAGCGGAAACATGAGACCGAGGTCCGCGCCGAGCACGAAGCCGCTCTTGCCCATGAACCCGAGGCTCGCGATCACCGCCGGAAAGCTGGTCTTCGCGCTGATCGTGATGTCTCCGTCGCGGATCTGACCGCGGAATGCTTGATAGCCGATGCCGCCGCTCAGAAAGAACGCGCCAGCGAACGGATAGACGCGCGCGTTGGCGCTCAAGAGCGATGCGCCGAACGAAATCGGGTTGAGGTTGAGGGTCGGCAGCACCTGATAGTCGACACCGAGGCCGAGGTAGCGACCGATGCGAGCATGGATGCCGCCGCCTACGAGGTTGGGCGGCCCGAACAGGGAGAGCACCGGGCCGACGCAGACTTGCGACAGGGCACAGCGATTGCCGGACTCTTCTTCGCCGTCGTCCGAGTTGTCCAATTCGGCCGCTGCGACAGTGCTGGCCGCGGGCTTGGTGATCGCGGGTACGGTCGCGGCGACGTTTGCGATGGCGAGTGGCGTGAGCTGGATCTCTAAGGTGAACTGACCCGCCACGACATCGAGCGTCTGCGAGAAGGGCGCAAAGCCATCGGCGTGCGCCGAGATCGTGTGCCGCCCAGGACTCGCGAGCAGCTCCTCGCCTTTGATCGTGACGGGCTCGCCGTCGAGCTCGACTTGCGCGTGGCTAGGTACCAGGTGCACGCCGATGCGACCGCTGGTCTTGCGCAAGCGCGCGATCTCCGCGTCGACTGCAGCGACCGTCGCAGCTTCGCGCGAGCGATCGACGTGGCTGAGGTACTCCTGCAGTGCTTCGACGGCTTGGTGCGCGCGGTTGAGGTTCGTGTATGCGATGCCGAGGTTGACGAGCGCCGCCGGGTTCTTGTCGCGATCGAAGGCAACGCGAAAAGCGCTGGCGGCTTCCTGATCGCGGCCGTTCGCGAGCGCGTCGAGGCCGTGCTGGAACTCGGGACCATTTTGTGAGGTAACGGTCTCTGCAGCACCGACAGCGGTCGTGGTTGCCGGTTCTTGTGCGCTCGCTCCACCCGCGCATGCCGTCCAGATCGCGCCGTGCGCGAGGCACCGCGCCAAACCGAGTCGCGCAAACCTCGACTTTTGCTGCATGACTACGGGTCCCCCTGAAATCAGCGCGCTCGGCGGCGGGTGCACTTCGGCCGCGGCGCTCTACACGCTTCGTACGGGAGCGCCCTGATCCTGAGGGTGTTTCGCTGGAATTCAGCGAGAGCGGTTCGCGGAGGTCGTGTTTTCTGTTTTCGTTGGCATGCGCGCAGGGCGCTGGATGTCGTCCTGCTTGATGGTGTAGCGAACCAGGGCTTTGAAGACGACATTGCGCTCGATGTTGCCGAGCACGGTCTTGAGGTCTTCGTACACAGAAGGATCGACGAGCAGGCCACCGACCGTGCCGCGGCCTTGTTCGACGCTACGACTCAAGCGATTCACGCGCGCAGAGAACTCATTCCACTCTTTGAGCATGTCGCCGGTCTGGTCGTCGTAGATCAGTCGGTGCAAGAGGCCCGGCTCGTTGCGAACCGCGCGCATGAGCTGAGTCAGCTCGGCGGCGGCGGTCTGCAGATCGGCGAGCGTCGCAGCGCCTGTCTTTCCGTAGATAAGCTCGTGCAGCGTGCCGTGTCCGCTCTGGACCTCGGCGGCCACCGCTTGCACGCGCTCGATCGCGGAGCGGAGCGCGCTCATGCTGTGGTGCGCTTCATCGAGCAGGCCTGCGACGTCGTCCGCGTAGCGCGCGTCGTAGATCAAGCGATGCGCGACGCCGTCGCCTTTTTCGACGCCCTCCATGATCGCGGCGAACGAGTGCACGACGCGTTGCATATCGGCCTTGGTTTGTTCCGCTGCGAACGCTTCGAGCACCGAACCGGCTTGATCAGTGACGTGTGTGATCGAGCTGACGACTTCGTCGACCTTCTTGGTCAGCTGCTCGATCGTGACCGCCTTGCGCGTCTCGATCGTCTCGCCGTCTTTGAGCGCCGGCTTGTCGGAGCTGCCTATGCTCAAGTTGATCAGCTTGTCGCCGAGCAAGCCTTTGCTGTCGATGAATGCGCTGGAGTCGCTGCGCAGGCGTGGCATGAAGCGGTCTTGGATCGAGAGCTCGACCTGCGCTTGGCGTTCGGCCAAGTCATCCGGGAAGGTGATCTGACTGACGCGGCCTACGTCGAGACCGGCCAAGCGAACCGGTGCGCCGACCACCAGACCGTTGATGTCGTCGAAGTAAGCGTACAGCTCGGACTTGCGCGTAAAGAGCCCGCCTTTGGAGCCGAGTACGAACACTACGCTGATCAGCACGCTGACGCCGATCGCCACGTAAATGCCCACCCGGATCGCAGTTTGCCTTTCGTTGCTCATAGCGGCGGCGGCTCCTCGGAACGCGGTTTGATGTTCATGGCCGTGAGAAAGTCGCGCACCACAGGGTTGTCGCTGCGCCGGAAGCGCGGCGTGGCATCCACCGCGATGATGCCGCCTTGGGCGATCATCGCCATTCGGTCGGACACCAGGTAGGCGCTCGCCAAGTCGTGCGTGACGACGATCGAAGTTGTGTCGAGCTTGTCGCGCAGCTCGGTGATCAGCTCGCTGATCCGGCGCACGTTCACAGGATCGAGGCCGGTGGTGGGCTCGTCGTACAGGACGACTTGGGGAACTTCAGCGACAGCGCGCGCGAGCGAGACGCGCTTGCGCATGCCGCCCGACAGCTCCGCGGGCATCTTGCGCTCGATGCCCGGCAGTCCGATCATATCTAACACTTCTGCGACGCGCGCCTTGATGGCCTCTGGCTCGTGCCCGCCGCGCTCGCGCAGTGGATAGGCGATGTTGTCGAACACACTCAGCGAGTCGAACAGCGCGCCGTTTTGGAAGACCATGCCGACCTTGCGCCGGACCGGCAGGAGCTCGCGCTCGCTGAAGCGCGTGATGTCTTCGTTGTCGACGTAGATCGCTCCGGCATCTACTCGCTGCAGGCCGAGCAGCAGCTTGAGCAGCACGCTCTTGCCGCAACCACTGCCGCCGACCAGCGCGATGATCTCGCCGCGGCGGATCTCGAGCGACAGGTCCTTGAAGATCTGCTGGCGACCAAACGACTTCTGTACATGTTCGAAGCGGATGATGTTGTCGTCGTGCCCGTTGTGCATCGCGCGCTCAACCTATGCCGATAGCTAAGAAAAGCTTGGTGAGCAAAAAGTCTGACACTAGGGTGACAACAGATGTGACTACCACAGTTTCGGTTGTGGCTTGGCCGACACCCACCGTGCCTCCGCGTGTGGACAGACCCAAGTGACAGGCGACGATCGAGATGTTGAACGCGAAGAACAGCGTCTTGACCTGACCCGAGAAGAAGTCCTGCAGCTTGGTCGAGCGCAGCGCGGCGCTGATGAAGTACTCGAAGCTAGCGTCAGGTTCCATCGCGGTGATGAAGCCGCCTGCGAGCACGCCCAGCACTACGGCGACGGCGCTCATCAACGGCAGCACGAGCAACGTCGCGAGCACGCGCGGCACGACGAGCTTCTTGACTGGATCGGCCCCGAGCGCGCGGATGGCGTCGATCTGCTCAGTCACGCTCATCGAGCCGAGCTCGGCCGCGATTCCCGCGCCGACGCGCCCGCCCACCATGAGTGCAGTCATCACCGGCCCGAGCTCGCGCGCGAGCGTTACGCCGACGGCGTTGCCGGCCCACTCTTTGGCGCCGAAGCGTGCGAGCTGATGGGAAAACTGGATCGTGATCACCATGGAAGAAAAGATCGCAGTCAGCACAACCACGCTCATCGAGCGCACGCCGATGCTTTCGATCTGCTCGATCAGCGAAGACAGCTCGAGCGGCCGCCGAAACGCTTGACGCAGTGTGTCTCGCGTCAGGAACGAGACTTCCCCGAGCTTGACCAGACCGGACTCGAAGCGAGCCCGCAGCAGGCTCGAGTAGGGTGCAGCGGGGACGCTCGGTTGGTTCACGTGCGCGATTATACACTCGATAACACGGGGGTGAGCGGTTCCCGGCTTGTGCTGTGTGAGCGCTGCGACTAACGAGCAGCGCGTGACGATCTCGAAGAAGCTTCCCAAGACGGTGATCGCGCTGGGCTTCACCAGCTTTCTGACTGACATCGGCTCGGAGATGATCTTCCCGCTCTTGCCGGTGTTCATCGCCTCGCTGGGTGGCGCGCCCGCTTTTATTGGCCTGATCGAAGGCGTGGCCGACGCAACCTCGAGCGTGCTCAAGCTCGTTTCGGGGTTATGGGCCGATCGGGTCAAGCGCAAGAAGCCGCTGGTGCTCCTCGGCTACGGCATCGCGTCGTTTTCGCGGCCACTGATGGGCTGGGCGATCGTGCCTTGGCATGTGCTCGGCATTCGCACCATCGACCGCATCGGCAAAGGCATCAGGACGTCGCCGCGGGACGTGCTGATATCGAGCTCGGTCGAGGCCAAGGACGCCGGACGCGCGTTCGGTTTTCAGCGCGCGTTGGATCACGCAGGGGCCGTGCTTGGGCCGCTGGTCGCGACGCTGCTGCTCTCGCTGGGTTGGTCGCTGCGCGAGGTATTTCTTGCTGCGATCGTGCCCGGTTTGCTCGCGATCTTGTGTGTGATGACAGTGCAGGAGCCGGTCCTGCCTGAGCCGGTCGCGCAGCAGCACAAAGCACCTGTGGCCGGTAGCTTGCCGCTGCGGCTGCGGTTGTATCTCGGCATCCTGGGCGTGTTTGCTTTGGGCAACGCGTCGGATGCGTTCTTGCTGTTGCGCGCGGGGGATCTCGGGGTCGATGTCGCGTGGCTCCCCATGTTGTGGACGTGCTTTCACGTGGTGAAGGTCGGGGCGACTTATGTCTTCGGTGGCATGTCCGATCGCGTGTCGCGCGTGGGCATGTTGATCGTCGGTTGGCTCGTGTATGTGGTCAGCTATCTGTTGTTCGCGTGTGCCACCGAGGCCTGGCACGCGTGGGCGGTGTTCGGCGTGTATGGCTTGTTCTATGGGCTCACCGAGCCGGTCGAGCGCGCGCTGATCAAAGAGCTCGCGCCGTCCGGGATGCAGGGCCGCGCGTACGGCTACTTCAATCTGGTGTCTGGGCTGTGCGCGATCCCTGCGGGCCTGCTCACCGGGTACTTGTGGCAAGAGCTTTCTCCTGCGTTTGCGCTGCAGATCGGCGCGGCTTTCGCGGGGATCGCGCTGGTGTTGCTGATGTTTTGGGCGCGCTCAGGGACACGGACACCGAGCCCATGACGATGTGCTAAGGTTCGGCCCGGGTGAGGTGGGTTATGTCGCAAAGAACTAGAATCGGTCTGGCGTGCATCGTGTTTCTCTGGGCTTGCCAGAGCGAGACCGTCTCGGGAACGCAGTCGAGCGCGCAGGCGCAGAGTGCTGCGGCCAAGACGCCGGGCACACCCGCGCAGAACCTCGTGAACGCCTACATCACGCTGCAGACGAAGCTCGCAAAGGACGATGCCGCGGGTTCGAAAGCGGCTTACGTCGGGCTGCAGAACGCGCTGAAGGCTAAGGAGCTCGGGCTCGATGCAGCGACCGAGCAGAAGCTGACGAGCGCCGCTGCCAAGGGCGCTGCGGCGGGCAAGATCACGGAAGCGCGCACGGCGTTTGCTGCCGTATCGGACGCTATGCTCGCTTATCTTGGCGCGTCGAAGAACCCGCTCAGCACCCAGCTGACTGTCGCGCACTGTCCGATGGCGCTCGACAACAAGGGCGCGAAGTGGTTGCAGCTTGGTGAGAACCTCGAGAACCCATACTTCGGCTCCGAGATGCTGCGCTGCGGCACGGTGGAGAAGAAGGTCCAGCCCGGCAAGACCCTTTAGTATTAGATCCCGGTCGTCTCGCGCTGCTCGATCAAGTAGCGCGCGAGCGCACCGGTGAACTGTGCGGGCCGACGGCTGCGGATCGGTGCCTGCTGACGCGCGAGCCAGGCGACGCCCGCACAACGCGCTTCACCCGCGACGTTGCAGTGCAGGACCAGCGGCTCGAAGGCTATGTCGCCATCGTCTTTCCACTGCATCCGCACGTCGGGTTCCAGTCGCGGCTGCGAGTTGCTCTCCACGCGCGTGACGTCGGCGCGCTGTTGCAGATCGCTCTGCAGGTGGTGCGCTGTGACGTGGGCCAACGCGGCGCCAGGCGCGACAGCTGCGAACGAAGCGGCCAAGCGCACGCCCTGATCGTCCGCGAAGTAGAGGTGACCGGCTGCGGCTTCGTGCGCCTCGCACAGCAAGCGCAGGGCGCGCACCGCACGTCCTTCGGCGGCTTCGGCACCGTCCATCGCCTGAGCGACCTCGTTGTTGAGCTGACTGGTTCGATCGTTCTTGCTCGTGCTCGGGCATTGCAGAGTCGCACCCCAGCTCGACGGTGACTGCGTGTCTTGATGTGCGGCGGCAGCAGCAGCAGCTTCTAACAAGCGCTCGCAGCGTGCGCCGAGTGATGAGCCCTGCGCGTAGCCGTATTCGCGCGCGGTCAGACGTGCGAAGCGCTCGATCGCTGCGCTGTCGCGCGCTTCGATCGCGACGTACGTGCGCGCCTCGTAGAGCGAGCCGAGCTGCAGGCCGCTGACGCCGCGCAGCTGTGCGGCTTCGATGCTGGTATCGAGCAGGTCAGCGGCGCTGGTGAATTGTCCGAGCTTGGCTTCGGCGAGCGCGAGCGCACGCACCAGCACTTGCCCGAGCGCGATCACGCCGCACTTGCGGCAGCGCGACAGCGCCTTGCGCGCGAGCGCTGCGGCCAACGCGGCTTCGTCCATGTCGACCAAGGTCTCGGCGCGGCCTGCTTCGGCGAACAGCCACGCGAAAGTGAAGTGCCCGTCGGCGCTGGGCTCCGCGCGCTTCAAGCACTGATCGAAGGCTTCGAGCGCCGTGGTCGGGTTGCCGCGCAAGCGCTCGAAGTAACCGGTCGCCAGTGCGGCGTAGGGCGCCCAGCACGGGTTGCGCTCGGCGAGCGAGCCGATCTGCGCGGAGAGCTGCTTGATGCCCAGCAGATCACCGCTCACGCCGTGCACGATCAGCTCCATCATGACCGTGCTGGTGAACATCTGCGAAGCGTTGGCATGCATCGCGAGCAGCTCGGCTTTGCGCCGAAAGCGCTCCGCGCCTTCGAAGTCGCCGCGCTGCAGCCGGAGCAGCTTGCGCAGATACATGGCGTTGACCGCTTGCAACGGATCGGCGTCGAGCTCGTCAGCCCAACGCTCGCCGCTCTGGATCCCGAGGCTGATCTCACTCGCGCCGATCGCGTACGCCAGTGCGTTGCGGATGAACGGCCGATGCTGCAGGGCTTGATCGGGGAGGGCGTTCAGCTCTTCGAACACTGCGTACAGGCGCGCGCGCGCTTGTTCGACCTGGCAACGGCACACCACCAGCTCGGCCGCGGTCGCGACTTGCCAGATCATGCGGATCGCCGGCGCGAGCCCAGCAAACGGCTCGAGCAAGCCGGGCAGCGACGCCATCAGCTGCGGGTCCATGCGGCGCGCCGCGATCGCGAGCGCGCAGCTCACGTAGCCTGCCAGGTTGCGCAGCGCTTCGACCGGCGTGTAGACGCGCGTGCTCGTACTGGCAACGGGTGCATCGACAACCAGCCCGGCGTCGCGCTCGAGCTGCTCGCGCCACGCGGGCGCAGCGAGGAAGAAGTATTCATCCTGTGTGAGCACGCTCAAGATCGTGAGCCAGCGCCGCACCAGATGCTCTTCGCTGCACGGTCGCTGCAATGTGCCGACTGCGCTCAAGCAGCGCGCCAGAAGGAACGCGATTTGGCTGGGCGAGATCTGATACTTGCTGAACAGCTCGAAGCTCAGATCGTCGCCTTGCGCGCGCAACACCGCGAGCATTTGATCGAGCGCGGCAGCGCTCTCACCCGCGCACAGGAGGTGATGAACGAAGTGCAGCGTGCCGTAAGGCTTGTGCTGGTGGTAGCGCGCGAGCGCCTCGTGACTGCGTTGGATGGCGGCTTCGTCGCAACCTTCTAAGAGCACGGGCACCCAGGTGCGTTGCGCGAGCGTGTAAGTGTCGTGCTCGAGCTCGATCACGCGCTGGCGCAGCAGCTCTGTGATCGCAGCGTCGATCTGGCTATCCGCGCGGTGCGGACACAATGCGTGATAGGTCGCGCGCCCGAAGCCATCATGGAGCGCGAGCGCTTGAGTGACTGCGAGCTCGCGCGCCAGCGGCGAGAGCGTGGACTTGCGTGCGCGTAGCGCTTCGGCCGCGCAGGTCGGCAGCTCGGCGGCGTGCAGGCTGTTAGGCAGCGCCCAGTTACCCGCCTCGTACTTCACTAGATTGCGCGCGACCAGCCACTGCGCGATCTCTAGCGTGGTGCCGGGGTTGCCTGCGCTCACCGCGTGGATGCGGTCCCCGAGCAGCGCGATATTCGGCACGTCACCGAAAACCGAGCTGAGCAGCTGCGTGCTTTGTGTAAGAGAGAGTGGCTCGAGGAACAGGCATTCGGCGCGCTCGCGGATGTGGTTTTCCGCGCGCTCGCGCTGCAAATTGTAGGGTCGGTCGTCGCCTTCGCGCGCATCCCACGTCACGACCAAGAGCAGCCTGTGCGCTGCAGCATCGAACGAGAGCTCGGCCAACATCGATAAGCCTTCTGCGTCGCTGCTGGTGGCGTCATCGATCGCGACGACCATGGGATGATCGTGGCTCGCGAGCTGGATAGCGCGCGCGACCGCGGCTTGCTCCTGACGCCGCTTGCCATTGCGCGCGTCGCCTCGGCGCAGCCGGCACTTCCGCTCACTTTGCTCGAGCACCGCCGTGTGCTCGCTGGTCTCGATCGGATCGTCTTCGAACAGCGCGTCGAAGTCACTGATCGCGTTGCGCAGCTTGCGGATGCCAGCGAACGGCAGTGCCGCTATCAGCTGCTCCGCGAGCTGACGCGACAGGGGTCGCTCGCTGGAATGAGCGGAGCTGCCGCGGCTCCTGAGCACGGTCGCGCCGAGCGTCTTGGCCCAGAGCGCGCACACATCCAAGACGCGCGAGCGACCCATGCCGCCCTGACCTTCGATGATCACTGTGCCGCCTTGGCCGCCACTCGCTTCGCCACAGCGTTGTCGCAAGCGCGTCAGGATCGCGTCACGCCCGACCAACTCGGGTGTGGCGAGGTATGCTTTTGCGACGTTGATTGGCTCGCGCTCGCGCAGGTGTGCGAGCGCAGCCAAGCGCTGCATGACCTCGAATGCGCTGCGTGGACGCAGGGCAGGGTTCGGATCGAGCATGGACAGGACCAGCCCGTCGAGCGCTTTCGGAATGTCCGGGACGATGCGCGACGGCGGCAGCGGCTTGCGTTGCGCGGCCACCGTAACGTCGGCGAAGTCGCGAGCGCTCGAGGGCTGCTTGCCGGTGAGCGCGAAGTAGAGCGTGGCGCCGAGCGAAAACAGATCGACGCGCGCGTCGAGGGGCAGGCCTTGCACGACCTCGGGTGCGGCGAATGCGGGCGTGCCGACCACCTGCTGACACAACCCCATCGGCAGCATCGCGCCGAAGTCGATCAGCTTTGCGCCGCCGCGCCGCGTGCAGCGGATGTTGCGCGGGCTGATGTCGCGGTGGATCAAGCGCCGCGAGTGCAAGAGCGCGAGCGAGGAGCACACTTCGTGGAAGATCTGACACGCGCGCACCCACGGCAGTGGCGCGTGCTCGCGCAAGTCGCCGCCGTCTAACAGCTCCATCGTGAAATATGGACCGTCGTGGCTCAGCCCGTAGTCATACACTTCGATCATGCATGGGTGACTGAGCTGCGCGAGTGTGATGTATTCGTACTCGAACTGCGAGATCGACTGCGTGCGCGCACGATGCTCTGGCCCGCTGTGCCATTGCTTCAGCGCGATATCTCGGCCTGCTAGCTCGTCGTACACGCGGTAGACACGCGCCATACCGCCGTGTCCAAGGAGCGAGCGCACGCGATAGCGATGACCGATGTAGCCAGACGAAAGCCGATCTGTCGACGAGTCCAGTTGCACGAGCACCTTTGGCGCAGTGTAGCCGATGTTCTCTGGAGTTCACGGCCTTACTGAATTCTAGGGCTGCGCACGTGCCGCAAAAGCAAGAGCTATCAGCACACGTAGCTCTGTATGCGATGTGTAGGCGGAGGTGCTTGTGACTGCTGTTAGAACAATGTGTAGATGAACGGTGCCGCCGAGCCGCCTGCAAATAGCGCGAGCCATCCGAGCACGAGCATCATCAGCACGATCGGCGTGAGCCACCATTTTTTGTGCTCGCGCAGCAGCTCCCAGACATCGAGCCAAACACTGCGCCTGCGTGTGCGAGCGAGCTCTCGAAACTCTGCAGACTCTTTGCTGGGGTCAGTCATCGCGTTCAAAACTGTCTGAAGTAGCTGGGTTTGTCGCCGCGGGGTGGGGAATGCCGCCAGGTACTGTGGGGCGTTTCATCGCTTGAATTGCGCGCACTGCGCGCTCGCAGCTTGCGAGCGATGCGCACGCCGCACGCTACGGGGGTGATCACTGCGAAGTAGACTACGGCGAGCACGAGATACGAGAGCAGCCAGCGGAGCGGAAAGCTGAGCACGCCTAACAATACGTACGGCCGGTGCAATATGTTCGGGCGGAGCACTGCGACGCCAGCGAACACGACGCCGAGCGAGCTCGCGATCGTGGCAGTTGTGTATGCGCTGTTAGTCCAGCTCCAGATGCCGCGTACGACGCACAACAACGTAAGCGCGAGCCCGAAGCTGCGCAGCGTGGCGCGTTGTGGCTGACGGTCGATGCTCACCAAGCCGCTGCTCTCGTGGTCCATGTTAGTCGAGCGCCAGCGCTGGTTCTCTGCGCGCATGTGCGGGTTGTTCGTGCCGATACACGATCACATTTTCAAGGACGAGCGCATCCATGCCGGTGGACATCAAGCACTGATAAGCCTCGTCGATGCTGTTCACGATCGGCTCGCCGCGCACGTTGAGGCTGGTGTTGATCAAAACCGGGCAGCCGGTACGCCGCGCGAACGCCGAGAGCAGCTTGTGAAAGCGCGGGTGGCGTTGTGCGTCCACTGTTTGGATGCGCGCGCTGTAATCAAGGTGCGTGACTGCAGCGATGGTCGAACGCCGCGCAGACAACGCTGCTTCGGTGGGCACAGGCGCACGTTGCGCGGAATGAACATGCGCGACAAAGCTCATGTACGGGCTGTCGAGTGCCTCTGGCCACTCGAAGTATTCGTGCACGTGCTCCCGCAGCACGGCAGGCGCGAACGGCCTGAACGATTCGCGAAATTTGATCTTGGCGTTCAGCAGCGACTGCATCTCGGGCGCGCGCGGGTCCGCTAGGATCGAACGATTGCCGAGCGCGCGCGGCCCGAGCTCCATGCGCCCCGCAAAGTGGCCCACGACGCGGCCTGCGGCGAGCAGCTCTGCCACTTGCGCGCACAACGCGCCTTCGTCGGACGGCTCGTGGAAGGGCGCTGCGAGCACGTGCAGGCGCTCGGTCACTTGGGCATGTGTGTACGCAGGTCCGAGCAGCGAGCCGCGCTGAGCGTCACCAGCGCGCGGCGTGCGCGGTCGATCGAGCAGCTCGTGCCATGCGAACAGCGCAGCTCCCAGGGCCGCCCCGGCGTCACCCGAAGCCGGTTGTGCCCAGATGTTTGCAAAGGGGCCTTCGCGCTGCAGGCGCCCGAGCGCGACGCAGTTGAGCGCGACACCTCCCGCGAGCGTGAGGTTGCGTGCGCCGGTCAGCGCGTGTGCATGGTCCGCGATGCGCAAGACGATCTCCTCGGTGACGGCTTGCACCGACGCTGCGAGATCCATCTCGCGCTGCGTGAGCGGCGCTTCGGGTTTGCGCGCTGGCCCGCCGAATAACGCGTCGAACGCGCGCGAGGTCATCACTTGCGCGCGATCGAACGCGAAGTAGCGCATGTTCAACCGGAACGAACCGTCTGCTTCGAGCTGCACGAGCTCGCGCAACATCAGGTCGCGGTAGATCGGCTTGCCGTACGGCGCGAGGCCCATGAGCTTGTATTCGCCGCTGTTGACCTTGAAGCCGGTGAAGTAGGTGAGCGCCGAGTACAGAAGGCCGAGTGAATGCGGGAAATGCAGCTCGCGCAACATCTGCAGCTCACGGCTGCGGCCATGGGCGATCGAGCCGGTGGTCCATTCCCCGACTCCGTCCAATGTCACAACTGCGGCTTCTTCGAACGGCGAAGGGTAAAATGCGCTGGCCGCGTGTGCTTCGTGATGCTGCGTGAACACGTAGCGACCGCGGTAACGCCCCTCGAGCCCGCGATCGAGCTCGCGCGGGATGTGTAGTTTCTGTGTGATCCAGCTCGGTGCGCTGCGGAGGAACTGCCCGAAGCCACGCGGCGCGTGCGTGACGTACGACTCGAGCAAGCGCTCTAGCTTGAGCAGCGGCTTTTCGTAGTACACGACGAGATCGAGGTCTTCGATGCCGATGCCAGCTTCCTGCACGCAGTAGCGCGTCGCGTGCGCCGGGAACGCAGCGTCGTGCTTTTTCCGCGTGAAGCGCTCCTCCTGTGCGGCTGCGACGATCTCCCCGTCGCGCAGCAAGCACGCCGCACTGTCGTGATAGAAAGCTGAGACGCCGAGGATGTGCATCAGCTGCTGAGGATACCAGCAGAAGAGGAGATCGGGCTCGGGCGAGTTAGGTGCGGCCGTGCCGGATGTCTTTGCCCTTGATCATGAACACGACCTGCTCGGCGAGGTTGGTCGCGTGATCGCCCATGCGCTCCAGGTACTTCGCGATCGATTGCACGTGAATGCCGTCGTGCACCGAATGCGGCTGTTTACGCATCAGGTCGAGCGCGGTGCGAAACACCGTCCAATACAGCTGATCGACCTCGCCGTCCTGCTCGCACACGCTCTCGGCCTTTTCGACGTCGCGGTCGACGAACGCTTGGATCGCATCGCGGATCATCGCGCGCACGACGCGGCCCATGCTCTCGACGTTGTCCCATGGCCAAGGTTGCGGATGGCCAGCCAGGTCGATCGCACGCTCGCAGATGTTCACCGCGAGATCGCCGATGCGCTCGAGGTCGGTCACCATCTTGAGCGACAGCGTGACGAAACGCAGATCCGAAGCTAACGGCTGCCGCTTCGCGAGGATCAACAAACAAAGCTCGTCCGACTCGACCTCGAGCTGATTGACGGTCGCGTCGTGCTGCATGGTCGCTTCCGCGAGCGCACGATCCTGATGCAGCGCTGCACGCACCGCATCGACGATCATTTGCTCCACTACGCCCGCCATGCGCAGCAGCCGCTCTCTCAGGTCTTGGAGCTGGCTCTCGTACTCACGATCGGTGTGTGCGCGTCTCAAGTCTCGACCCCGATGTTCAACCGAACTTGCCGGTGATGTAGTCTTCTGTACGTGAATCTCGAGGCGATGTGAACAGGCGATTTGTCTCGGAGAACTCGACGAGATC
>Ga0114940_10000295_pt1 | contig 26562 bp, 28 predicted proteins | sample ColdCreekSource_FD_87195 | JGI IMG/M metagenome (GOLD analysis project Ga0114940, IMG submission 87195) | Groundwater microbial communities from Cold Creek, Nevada to study Microbial Dark Matter (Phase II) - Cold Creek Source | ecosystem: Environmental > Aquatic > Deep subsurface > Groundwater ... | reverse complement strand
GTACTTTAGCATAAGATATGACGCGCGATAAAACTTTGACCGCTAAACCTAGTCACGGCTCTCATCCCGACGCTCGTGCTATCGCACAGAGCGCGGGGCTTCCCGCCGTGGAGCTAAAAAATAAATTGGAAATTTTATCGATGATTTATTCCATTTCAAGCCATGCTCCAGATTTATGTTTGATCATTTTCATGAAGTGTTTGTAGACTTTCTTGTAAAGCTAGAGTTAGCTTTTGAGAACTTTTACGTAAAGAACCACCAAGGTAGTCAGCTACTTTTAACGGTGAACCTATGTCTACTTTTACTTTTGTACCCCAACAGGGATCAAGTTTGCTATAACGAACACTTACAGGTAATATTTTAACTCCTCTATTCGGTTTGTCCGCTTCTGCTTCTAAAGCAATTAGAGCCACCCCTCTTTTTAGAGGCTGAATTTTACAGTCAGCAAAAATTCCTCCTTCAGGAAAAATTACTACCATTTCATGATCTTGTTGTAATAGTTCGATGCTATGACGTACACTACTGATTTGAGGATGTTCTGTATCAACAGGAAATCCACCCATACGTCGAATAAACCAGCCTTGTATGCCTTTAACTTCATTAGCAGAAACCATGAAGCGGAGATCTCTGCCACTGACTATTCTCCCCACTGCATAAGGAACAATCAAGGCATCCCAGCGAGAGCGATGAGTTGGTGCAATAATTACAGGATCATTTAGAGGAATATTTTCTTGTCCCCTAATCTCAATTTTGCGGAAGAAAAAGGGTAAAACTAGATAACAACCTATGGGGTAGATTATTCTAGCTATCCACGGAGATATATGAGATTTAAATTCAATTGATCGCTCTGGGTCTAAACTAGTTGAATTTTGATTAGGTTTAAGCTGAGTCATTAACGAACTGGGAGTTTGGTCGATTCTATTTACTACCTTAAATTTTCTTTACCTAAATGTCTGTTAGACACTGGACACTTACTCAGTTGTCATTAGACTTTTTCGACAAATCTGATAAACTTCGGTAAAGGAAAAAGGCAGTAAAACTTTTTAAAATATTTAACTTAAAAGTTCATTAAAAACTGTAGATGCAATCAAACCCACAGACTACTTTATTATTAAAAGCTACCGAACTGTCAAAAAACTTTGGCGGGATTAAAGCGGTACATAATGCTCATATTGAAGTTAATCGAGGCAGTATTACAGGGTTGATTGGACCGAATGGCGCTGGGAAAACGACTTTGTTTAATTTGCTATCTAACTTTATTAAACCTGATGAAGGTCAGATATTTTTTGATGCCAATCCTATTCATAATTTGCCGACCCACAAAATTGCCACTCAAGGTTTTATTCGTACTTTTCAAGTAGCAAGAGTTCTTTCTCGATTGTCGGTATTAGAAAATATGTTGTTGGCAACACCAAACCAAACAGGAGAAAACTTTTTTAAAGTTTGGTTTCAGCAACCTAAAATGAGAGCCGAAGAACGGAAAAATAAAGAACGTGCAATGGATATTCTAGAGTCTGTAGGTTTAGCCGCAAAGGCTCATGATTATGCAGGTGCAATGTCTGGAGGTCAAAGAAAATTATTAGAGATGGCTCGTACTCTGATGACTAATCCTAAATTGATCTTATTGGATGAACCAGCAGCGGGAGTTAATCCAACTTTAATTAATCAAATTTGTGAACATATTGTTAATTGGAATCAGCAAGGGATTTCTTTTTTAATTATTGAACATAACATGGATGTGATTATGACTTTGTGCGATCGCGTTTGGGTATTAGCCGAAGGTACTAATTTGGCAGAAGGTACCCCCGCCGAAATTCAAAATAATTCTGAGGTTTTGGAAGCTTATTTGGGTCAGTAATTTAGTACATAGAAAATAAATGACGATTGTTTTAACTAATGACGACGGTATCGATGCTCCAGGTATTCGCGCCTTACAACAGGCGATAACAGCTAGAAGTATTATTGTTGCACCAACTAAACAGCATTCAGGATGTGGACATCAAGTAACTACTCATCGAGGTATTCAACTACAACAGCGTTCAGCAACTGAATATGCAGTTGATGGTACTCCTGTTGACTGTACCCGTATGGCAATTACTCAAATTGCCAGGGACACCAAGTTAGTCCTCTCGGGTATTAATCCAGGAGGTAATTTAGGTACGGATATTTATATTTCAGGTACGGTAGCCGCAGTTAGAGAGGCTGCTATACATGGTATTCCTGGAATTGCTATTTCCCATTGGATTAAAAAACCGTTAATAATTGATTGGGATGTCGCTACCGAGTGGACAATTAAAGTTTTACAAGATTTAGCCTCTCGTCCTCTGCCGATTGGTAGCTTTTGGAACGTCAATTTACCCCACCTCGAACCAGGGGCGGCTGAACCAGAAATTGTTTTATGTCAGCCCAGTATTGATCCTCTACCTGTAGCGTTTCGAGCAGAAGGAGATTTATATTATTACCAAGGAGAATATGCCAAACGCGATCGCACTCCTGGGACAGACGTAGATATTTGTTTTGGCGGCAATATTGCTGTAACTTTAATCAAAGTCTGAGAAAGTTTGAGAATGTTTGACTAAAGCATCTTAGACACTCGAAGGTAATTGCCGCATAATCTTACCTTTCTCGCGATCGACTCCTACCAAAACGACTTTTCCAGTCACATATAGTTCTTGTCGATCAAGAGACTGTATTTGATAGTCCCAGTTGATGCGAACTCCCTTAGTTTCGATCAGGCGAGCTTTTACTATTGCCGATACTCCCAGACGAATAGGTAAGTGATAGCGTAAAGACAATTCTACTACTGGCAAATCGCAACCCAAGGCGACAAGATCAGCAAATTCAATGCCGATGGATCGCAGATATTCTACCCGGGCTTCTTCCATCCAAGTTAAGTATGTGCCATGCCAAACTATTCCTGCGTAATCTGTATGGTGCGGTTGCGCTTTGACTGGATACTCATACCACTGCTGCACTTGAGCCTGGAAACTTGGCTCAGGTTCAATTGCCGAGGTCGGTAATTTAGGTAATTGGGGAGATGGTTTTTGTTGATCTGTCAATTTACTTACTATCCCGATGATTAGTCCAAATATTGCTTACTTCTATTTTAAAACTTCAATTGCTTAAGTCTAACTGGGCGATTTTATAACCAAAGAAAATATAAGTTAAACCTTTCTATATTGGCATTTATCTTTTAAAATTTCTATCTATAACATTACTTAATGTGTGAGAAATATTAGCATTAAGCAACGAGAATATTGGATTCTAGGCTATAATTGATGTGGCTTTAGGGACTTCAGTACCAAAAATAATTTTATTGCTTGAATAACAGATTGCTTGGTCAGAAATTTTGCTTATTGACAATGAAAACGATAAAAAACGACAAACTTAACAAAAATTTACTGAGCTTGAATGTAACTAAAGCTTAAGCAAAATTTGACAAAAATTAGAGACTGTGATATTTAGCTGTCCTGTCTAAATGTAACGAGAAAACTCCCGCTAAAGACAAGGGCGATTAGTTCACAAAGCAGCACAAGCAAGCGATGGCATTTTACAAAAGCTAATAGATCCGATCAATAAAGTTAACTTCAAAAATCGCGCTCACCAAGAACAACTTAAGGGTGCGATTTACTACTATGGAACTCTTGAGTTAGTAGGCGTAGAACCAGAAGACGGAATTTGGGCAGTAGCAGACGATGCGATCGCAGCACTCAAAGGTGTTTTTGGTGGTTTGACTCAATAAAACAAAATTTCTTACCCAAAATATCAAGTATCAAGGGGGCGAATGTTAATATTTGCCCTCTTTTACTATTTAATTTTAATTAAGACTAATTTAACTTTTTGGCGTTCAAAAAAACAGATTTTGCAGATTTAATAAAGATAAAGCCCTAGTTAACCAACATGATCTAAAAAGAGATAGGGGCTACGCAGCATTTGTATCTAGACATCATTATCCAAGGAGCAATATTAATGGCAACCGTACGAGTAGCTATCAACGGTTTCGGGCGCATTGGCAGACTAGTATTTCGTGCTGGACTCAATAATCCAGATTTAGAATTTGTCTGTATTAACGATCTTGTACCTTCAGAAGCGATCGCCTATTTGCTGAAATACGATTCTACCCACGGTCGTTTTACTGGAGAAGTTGAAGCCCAGAACAACGGGATTGTGGTTAACGGGAAACACATACCCTGTGTTTCTATGAGAAATCCTGAAGAACTACCTTGGCAAGAATATCAAGTAGACTATGTTGTCGAATCTACAGGACTGTTTACAACTTACGAGGGTGCAGCTAAACATCTGACCGCAGGAGCAAAAAGAGTAATTATTTCTGCCCCAACTAAAGATCCAGAGCAAGTAAAAACTTTACTTGTAGGAGTCAACCATGACAATTTTGATCCCCATGAAGACTATATCGTTTCCAACGCTAGCTGTACGACCAACTGTCTAGCACCGATTGCCAAGGTAATTAACGACAACTTTGGTTTAGTAGAAGGCTTGATGACTACTATCCATGCCATGACAGCTACTCAACCTACAGTAGATGGATTTAATCAAAAAGACCTACGAGCTGGACGTAGTGCGGCGCAAAATATTATTCCTGCTTCTACGGGGGCGGCTAAGGCAGTAACCTTAGTGTTGCCAGAACTTAAGGGCAAACTGACAGGAATGGCATTGCGTGTCCCTACTCCTGATGTATCGGTTGTCGATCTCACTTTCCGTACGGCAAAAGCAACTAGCTATCGAGAAATCTGTGAGGCAATGAAACAAGCTGCCGCAGGAGAAATGAAAGGAATTTTAGGTTATACCGAAGAACCTGTAGTTTCTACAGATTTCACAGGCGATCCCCGCTCGAGTATTTTCGATGCTGGTGCGGGAATGGAATTAAATGCTAACTTCTTTAAAGTTGTGTCTTGGTATGACAACGAATGGGGTTATTCCAATCGAGCGATCGATTTGATTTTAACGATGGTAGCTAAAGAAGCTGAAATGTTAGCGACTATCTAAAACATATTTTTAGTCATAACACCAGGTCAAGCTAATTAAAAGAGCAACTAGCAACTAGTAACCAAATTATTTCATCTTTATTTTGGTGTAGCTACTTATTGATTTTTGATCGCCAGATCGACCAGTATTTTAAGGAGTTGAAGAGGAGAATTAATGTTAAATCAATCAGAAGCAGTTATCGAAGCGATCGCAGCTAGGGAAATATTAGATTCTCGCGGTCGTCCGACAATAGAAGCCGAAGTACGCTTAGAAACTGGAGTCGTCGGCTTAGCTCAAGTGCCAAGTGGTGCGTCTACAGGCAGTTTTGAAGCTCATGAATTGAGAGATGAAGACCCAAATCGCTACGGTGGCAAGGGAGTATTAACCGCAGTACGCAACGTCAAAGAAAAGATTACTCCCCTATTGCTGGAAATGGACGCTTTTGAACAAGGAACTATTGACCAGCTGATGATCGATCGCGACGGCTCCCCCAATAAAAAGAATTTGGGGGCAAATGCAATTTTAGCTGTGTCTTTAGCTACAGCTAAAGCCGCTGCCGAAGAATTAGAATTGCCTTTATATCGCTATCTAGGGGGGCCATTATCCAATGTCTTGCCCGTACCAATGATGAATGTAATCAACGGTGGCTCCCACGCGGATAACAATGTCGATTTTCAAGAATTTATGATTATGCCTATAGGGGCAGATTCTTTTAGAGAAGCCTTGCGTTGGGGCGCAGAAGTGTTTGCTTCTCTGAGTAAAGTTTTGGGGGAGAAAAACCTCTTGTCTGGTGTGGGAGATGAAGGAGGATATGCGCCCAATCTTGGTTCTAATCAAGAAGCTTTAGATTTATTAATTACGGCGATCGAGAAAGCAGGATACAAACCAGGAGAACAAGTCGCCCTAGCAATGGATGTGGCTGCCAGTGAATTTTACCAAGATGGTCACTACCAATATGACGGTGCGGCTCACTCTCCCGCCGAATTTATCGACTATCTTGAGCAGTTAGTCAGTCAATACCCGATTATTTCGATTGAAGATGCCCTGCATGAAGATGATTGGGATAGCTGGAAAGCCTTAACCGAAAAACTGGGATCGCGAATTCAGTTAGTAGGCGATGATCTATTTGTGACCAACAAGACGAGACTGCAAAAAGGGATCGACTTGGGTGTAGCTAATTCAATTTTGATCAAATTAAATCAAATTGGTACACTTACCGAAACCCTAGAAACTATCGATCTAGCAACTCGCAGCGGTTATCGTTCGGTAATTAGTCATCGTTCAGGAGAAACTGAAGATACAACCATTGCCGATCTTGCTGTCGCCACTCGTGCAGGACAAATCAAAACTGGTTCTCTGTGTCGTAGTGAACGGGTAGCTAAATACAACCGTCTGCTACGAATTGAAGAAGAATTAGGAGATCGCGCTGTATATGCAGCCAAAATCGGTTTGGGACCCAAAAGTTAAACTAAAAATTTCGGCATTGCTGAAAGTACGAGTATCAATTCGCATTGCATTATTATTGAAATTGAAAAAGTTCTTGCCAGCAGGCTATTAGCTACAAAGCTCCAATTTATCAGTAGTAACAATAATTAAACGCCCAAATTTCTCAAACAAAAATTAAGGCTTGAAAAAACTCAAGCTTCCATCCAATTATTTAAATAGAAGCAAAAATGGACACCCAACCTTTTCCAAAGCAAGACAGTCAATTCGTCCCTGTTCAAGATTCCGTCAATAACAATGTCCTGATTGAGGATGACCGCACAGGAATGAGTGTCGAGACTCTCAAACGAGCCTTTGCTGACAATTTATTTTATGTTCAGGGGAAAGACGAATCTACGGCTACACTTCATGACTACTATCAAGCACTAGCCTACACAGTAAGAGATCGCCTGCTACATCGCTTTATCAAAACTGGGCGCACTTACTACGAAGAAGATGTCAAAGTAGTTTCCTACCTCTCGGCAGAATTCTTAATGGGTCGTCATCTGGCAAATAACTTGATTGCCTTGGGTATTTACGAAAAAATGCGCCAGGTAGTCAAAGAGTCTGGTATGGACATTGAAGATCTGATTGAACAAGAGCCTGATCCAGGTTTAGGTAATGGCGGTTTAGGCAGATTAGCCGCTTGTTTCCTCGATTCTCTCGCCAATTTAGAAATGCCCGCCATCGGTTACGGTATTCGTTATGAATTTGGCATCTTTCATCAAGCCCTAAGAGATGGTTGGCAAGCCGAAATTCCCGATAACTGGTTGATGTTTCAAAATCCTTGGGAAATAGCTCATCCCGAAGATTCCGTAGAAGTAAAGCTGGGGGGACGCACCGAAGTCTATCGCGACGAAAAAGGACATAGCCGTGTTAGCTGGATTTGCGATCGCAAAGTTAAAGCCATACCTTATGATACGCCAGTTCCAGGATATAAAACCAACACCGTTAACTCCTTGCGTCTGTGGAAAGCTGAAGCCAGTGAAGAATTTAACTTCGAGGCTTTTAATGCAGGTAATTATGACCGTGCTGTAGCCGAGAAAATGAGTTCGGAAACAATTTCTAAGGTACTTTATCCTAATGATAATACCCCCCAGGGTAAAGAATTACGTTTAGCACAGCAGTATTTCTTCGTTTCTGCTTCTTTACAAGACCTAATTCGTATTCATCTGCACATACATCGAAATTTAAGCAACTTCCATGATCGCGCGGCAGTTCAGCTTAATGATACTCACCCCGCAGTAGCCGTAGCCGAGTTGATGCGTCTATTGATCGACGAACACAACATGGATTGGGATCAGGCTTGGGATATTACGCAAAAAACCCTCGCATATACCAACCATACCTTAATGCCAGAAGCTTTAGAAAGATGGTCTGTGACCCTGTTTGGCAGAATGCTACCTAGACATATCGAAATAATCTACGAAATCAATCATCGTTTCTTAGAAGATATCCGCACTTGGTTTCCCGACGATGAAGATTTAGCTTCTGAACTCTCGATTATCGAAGAAGGTGCCGACAAAAAAGTCAGAATGGCAAACCTCGCTTGTGTTGGTAGCCATGCCATTAACGGGGTAGCCGCACTGCATACCGAATTGCTGCAAAAATATACCCTCAGAGCCTTTGCTAAACTTTGGCCAGAGAAATTCTTCAATAAAACCAATGGTGTAACTCCCCGTCGTTGGATTCTCTTAAGCAATCCCCGACTAGCTAAATTAGTAACGGAAAAAACAGGAAGCGATCATTGGTTAAAAAATCTAGATGAAATGCGCGCGATCGAAAAATTCATTGATGATCCCGAATTTTGTCAGCAATGGCGCGAAATTAAACGCAAAAACAAAGCTGATCTTGCGGTTCAAATTAAGAAAACCAAAAACATCGACGTTAACGTTGATTCAATTTTCGATGTATTAGTCAAGCGTATTCATGAATACAAACGTCAGCACTTAATGGTGTTGCATATTATCGCCTTGTACAACCGCATCAAAGAAAACCCCAATATCGATATTGTTCCTCGTACTTTTATCTTTGGCGGGAAAGCTGCTCCTGGTTACTTCATGGCAAAACTGATTATTAAATTTGCCAATGCCGTTGGGGAAGTGGTCAATAAAGACCCTGATGTTAAAGGTCGTTTAAAAGTTGTTTTCTTACCCAACTTTAATGTCTCATTGGGACAAAAAATCTATCCTGCTGCGGACTTATCCGAACAGGTTTCCACCGCAGGCAAAGAAGCTTCTGGTACTGGTAACATGAAGTTTGCCATGAATGGAGCATTGACTATTGGAACTTTAGACGGGGCAAACATCGAAATTCGGGAAGAAGCGGGTGCTGAAAACTTCTTCTTGTTTGGTTTGACCGCCGAAGAAGTCTATCAAATGAAGGCTGATGGCTATGAACCAATGTCATATTACAACAATAATCAAGAGCTAAAAGCAGTCATCGATCGCATTGCCAAAGGCTACTTTAGTTATGGTGATACTAAACTATTCAAGCCCATCGTCGATTCTCTCCTCTATGACGATCCCTATATGCTCTTGGCAGATTATCAAGGTTATATCGATTGTCAAGACCGAGTTTCCCAGACCTATAAAGACAAAGACAAATGGACACGGATGTCAATTCTCAATTCCGCACGTATGGGCAAATTCTCAAGCGATCGTACAATTCAAGAATATTGTGACGAAATCTGGGATTTGAAATCAGTCAAGATTGATTTAGAAGCCTACAATCAGTAGGGCGTTTGGTGAAGCACTTGCGGTGGTGACCTGAGTTCGATGTAAGCAATAAAGCTGAAACTTAATCAACCCGAACTCAGGTTGCTTATCTTCTTCTGGCAGAAGACCCACGGCTACGCCCTATACGATGAATGCCAGTCATTAATTAGATGGTGAATCTTGGTTTTGGACATATTCTTTTAGTTTCTCAATAGTAACACCACCGCAACTAGCAATAAAATAAGAAGCAGTCCAAAAAACTTTTTTAAAGTAAACTTTTGAGAGAATTGGTTCAAAACTTTTCCACATAGCTTAAAACTTGCGGTTGGTCATTGTCTGATGATAGAAAATATCTCACAATGACTGATGGGTTTGGCATTGGTAAGATGAAATTAATCGGTAGTCGCGATTTACACCTAAGTTACGACAAAAAACTCATTAAAAGAGTCAGATTAATTAAACGTGCTGACGGATTTTATACTCAATTTTGTGTCGATGTAGAACGAAATGAAAATATCGAAATAACTAATTCTAAGAGTAACTATTCCAGCGTCAACGAAGAAATAGGAGTTGGAAGGCGAAAGTTAGTGTAAATTGGAGAAATGGAACAAATGCCGCAGCTAAAGCAAGTAGATCTGAGTACAGAGGATTGGGAAGGAACCCCAATCACAGTACAGCGTCTAGTGCTGGCATTATTGGCAGAGAATCAAGAATTAAAAGCACGGCTAAACATAATCGAAGAGCAAATCAAGCAAAATAGCCAAAACTCATCCAAACCACCATCAAAAGATGAATTTGGAGCAAAGCCGAAGGGCAAAAAAGCTCAAGGGGAAAGAGCCAGAGGTGGTCAATTCGGACATCCAGGACAGGAACGAAGCTTTCACCAATTAACAGACAATAGCGAAATTCACGAACATATTCCGAGTGATTGTCGAGTGTGCGGAGTAGAGCTAGAAGGAGTAGATCCTCAGCCCTATCGTCATCAAGTGATAGAAGTGCCACCCATCAGTGCCAAAATTACCGAACATCGACTGCATCAATTGGTTTGTCCACATTGTGGAGAAAAGACCAGAGCTAAATTGCCAACAGAAGTATCAGCAGTAGGATATGGAGAGAGGTTATCAGCATTAGTCGCTTGGTTGAGTAGTGACTATCGCCAAAGTCATGGACAACTACAGCAACTATTAAAACAGTTATTCGGGATTGACATCTCAGTCGCCAGTATCAATCGACTGCGGCCAGAAATGAGTCTAGCACTGGAGTCAGTAGTAACTCAAGCCCATGAATGCGTCCAATCACAAGCACAAATCTACTGTGACGAAACCAGTTTTAGTCAAGGGAATTGTGATGGTCACAATCCTAAACAGCAGCAAGGATGGTTATGGGTGGTGGTGACCAAGTTGATTAGCATCTTTGAGGTGAGCTTAAATCGGGGACAAGTCACTGCCAAGCAAATGATTGGTGAGCAATATGCGGGAATTGTCATTTCTGACCGTTACAGTAGTTATAACTGGTTAGAAGTCGAACAACGTCAAGTCTGCTGGGCACATCTCAAACGAGATTTAACGGCGGTGTTCGAGCGCAGTGGTGTATCTCAAGCAATTGGAGCTGCTTTACTTAAGCGTCAGCACAGATTGTTTCGGTGGTGGCATCGTGTGCGTGATGGCACGATGAATCGTGCCGATTTCGAGATGGCGGTAGTTGCTTTGCGCCAAGGGTTTAAAGCTGAATTAGAAGCAGCGGTTCAATTACCCATTGGCAAGAATGAGAAAACACCCCTAGCTAAAACGGTACGGACTTGTGAGCAGTTACTCAAAATCGAACCAGCACTGTGGACTTTTGTTGATTCACCTGGTGTCGAACCGACTAATAATGCTGCCGAACAAGCTTTGCGTCAGGCGGTTATCTGGCGACGGACTAGCTTTGGCTCTCAATCTTTGGCTGGGAGTCAATTTGTAGCGCGATTACTTTCAGTGGTGACTTCCCTCAAGGCTCAACAGCGTGATGTTTGGGAGTTTCTGACTTTGGTTTGTCAAGCTGCTCGATTTAATTTACCGAAGCCTTCTCTCATCCCTCTGGATTGTCCCCTTCCTTAAACTGCTGTAACTCCCATTCTCTGACTCCCCTTTGAACCCTTACGAAAACCTCAATGTTCGATGCTTAGTTAAAAATCATAAACTAGCTTTGTCTATCAGTGATGTTAGTTGGTCGCTTTTTCGAGAATGGTTAGAATATTTTGGCTCAATATTTAATCGAGAAATCATTAGTGTTGACCCCAAATATACTTCCCAAGATTGTAGTAATTGTGGTAATCGAGTTAAGAAATCGCTCAGTACTCGCACTCATATTTGTGGTTGTGGAACTGTACTTTGTCGCGACCATAATGCTGCAAAAAACATTCTTAATAAAGGTACGGGCGGGCAGTCCGAAACCACTCCACAATATGGAGTAAACGCTTCAGGACAGATGATCCTCTGGTTGGATTTGGAAACAAATGTAGCTAAGGTCGCTGGTTGAATGAAGAACCTATCCTGGGCAATGAGGCTTGGGGAATCCCCCAGCTACGCTGGCGGGAGGATGTCAATACAGAAAACCTTTACTTAACTGATCCTTGCTCCTTGGAAAACTAAGTGCGATCGCGTTTTACTAGATAATGTAAAAAAACTTCTCCATCGACTTGTTTAACTTCCAGTAACTCCAATTGTTTGGCATCAGATTGTATAAACCCCATTCCTGCAACTGGCGTGGGTGAATTATTCCCACCAAAAATAACTGGACAGACTGTTAACCACAATTCATCAATTAAATCCACCGCCAACAAAGAAGCAATTAGTTCTCCGCCACCTAGAATAGCTAATTTTTCTATTCCCAATTCCCTCAACTGGATCAAAGTTGATACCCAATCAATTGCTGAATGGTCTTCTTTTGTACAGTTAGCTATCAAGATGCGCTCAAACCCTGGTTTTTTTCGCCATAATTCTGCTCCCGTGGGTAGAGTCAGCAACCATCTTGGTATTGGTTGAGCGAAAAAAGGCAACTGAGAATCAATGTCTCCCGAAGCCGAAACGACGATCTGAACAGGCTGGGGAGATTGCGATGGGCTTTGCCCTTGTAGGGCGCATCGCATTTTTCTCGCCGCCAATAGTTGCGGATTAGTTACCGACAAAGTAGTCCCGTAAGCACGTAAAGTATTTGCGCCAAAAATCACTGCGTCTACTAGAGATACTTGTTCTTCTAGGTGCATTTTATCAATCCCAGAACCAAAACGAGCAGGCGATCGTTTTTGATCATCAATTTTGCCATCGGCAGTCATCGCTAAAACGACGGTTGTTTTTGGTTGATTATTCATCCTCACAAAACTGGCAAACGACATATCACTGAATATCATTAAAATACAGTAGAGATATATTTTAAGCTTGAGCCGAAACCTTTTCTTATGGCACCAGGTCAGTCCTCCTTCCGTCGTATATTGCTTTCGCGCATTTTGCTAGTCAGCGTGCCAGTATTATTGATGGGAGTCTATGTTACCTATAGAAAAGCCCGTTCAGCTTTTTTAGAAACTGCGAGACAAAACTTAACTGAAAGCGCGGTTAGAAAAGGAGAGAGTGTTAAACAATCAATTGAGGCACTTCAGACTAATCTAGCTAGTGCCAGCGACGCAGCAATTTTAAAGTCAAACACTTTAGAACCTGAACTGTTTATTTCCCAACTATCAGAAATATTGCCAACCAATATTTTGTGCGCTCAACTAAGGGATCTCAATACGAATAAAATTATTGCAACAACTTGCCATGAAACCGTTGAATTAGATAATAGCTCCTGGCAAAAAAAACAAAAACGGATTTTGACAACTGCTAAACAGATTAATGTCAAACTGCTGCTACCTTCAACGTACTTAATAGAAGAGGACAAGTCCGAGAATCCCTTCCGTCGTCAACTCAAACTTTGGCTAACAGCACCAGTTTATGATCGTAAAGGTAATTTACGTTACGCTCTAAGCGTCAAATCTGCCATTCTTGACCAAGAGATCGTCGAACCAGGTTCTCTTGATGGTTATCCTGTAGTGATTGACCAAGATGGAACTATTTTGGCACATCCGTTTGTGCAACGAGTCGGTCGTAACATCAAACAAATGCCCGATGCTCAACGACTTGATCGTCTTTTGAAAAATGCGATCTCCGACAAACCAGATTTTCTGCACCTATTTTACCTAGAAACAGATGGAGTAGAGTTAGTGGCTGGATATAGCTCCATCTCTGCTCCCGTTACAGCTACAAAATATAGGGAAGAAAAGTGGATTATCCTCGCGGTTTCGCCTCTAGATGCCGCTTTATTGCCCCTTAAGGACATTCGCCAAGCTTTAGTGGGGATGACCCTGGGATTAATCGCTGCTAGCTCTTTAGCCACTCTCTATGTATCTCGTGAACTAGCTCGCCCCCTAGAACAAATAAGAGATTATTCTCTCAAAGAAGAACAATTGCACTCTAGTAGCGATCGCCTGCCTGAAAATTTTCAAATTCGTGAATTTAATCAAGTCTCCCTGGCTCTTAATGATATGGTCAGCAGATTAAGAATTTGGGGAGAAGAGATCGTTTCGGCTTGGAAAGAAGCTCAAAATGCTAATCAGTTAAAAAGTGAGTTTCTCGCGACTACTTCTCACGAATTAAGAACTCCTCTTAACGGAATCATTAACTGTATTCGTATAGTTCAAGATGGTTACTGCGACAGCAAAGACGAGGAGCGAGAATTTCTGCAACAGGCTGACGATGCAGCAATTCATCTCTTGGGAATTATCAACGATGTTTTAGATATCTCCAAAATTGAAGCAGGTAAGCTCTCAGTAACTATTGAAAAAGTTGATCTACGCAAGATACTTAATGAGGTAATTGATCTGCACATAGTTTCTATTCAACGCAAAGATCTTCAATTCAAAGCACCCAATTGGGAAAAGAGCATTTACGTTAACGCAGATCCAGCAAAACTCAAACAAGTATTAATTAATGTGGTTAGTAATGCGGTCAAGTTTACTGATTATGGCACTGTGGCTATCAGTGTAATTATTCCACCTAAAAAGTCTAATTTTAAAAATTCCCCATATTTCTTAAATAGTCCTATTGACTATGAAAATGAATCTATGGTCGCAGATCTTGGCACAGATACAGACAATGCGGCAATAATCTTAGATGCTGCAAATTCTGGCTCAAGTGAGCTTTTAACTCTTGATGAATATCGTTCCTCAGATTTGATCAATAGGGATGCTATAGGATTTAATCATCAAGATCGTCCTAGTCAATACGTCTTAATTACCGTTGAGGATACGGGCATTGGGATCGACAATAGCCAACAAGATAAATTATTTCGTCCTTTTGTCATGGTAGATGGTTCAACAACTAGAAAGTTTGGTGGCACTGGCTTGGGTTTAGCTATCTCTCGCAATCTAATTGAACTGATGCAAGGCAATATTACTCTGCATAGTGCAGGAGAATCACAAGGCACAACGGTAACCATTGCCTTACCTCTAGCAGAAACTAACTAGACTTCAACAGTTTATTTGCTCTTTGGGGAATTAATTTTTATCCCAATTATCAATCCCCAGTGTTTTGGGTGGGATACACAAAGTTTCACTTTGCTTTTGTTTGTAACGAGAGAAACGTTTTCTAGACTTCAAGGTTTCTCTTAAGATGTATCTAAACCATTTCTTGACATCTGCTCCAGATTGGTAACCGTCTAACAACGCTTCTTCTGAGAAACAGAGCAATATTTGCACTAAATCCGATGCAGCAAGTTCTAGATAACGATTAAAAAGATTTAATTCTTCATCCCAATGGGGTAAAGTCTCATCTCCCAAACCCATATCTTTCGCTAATTCGATTAGATCATAATGGTCTGTGTACCAGACATTTGGGTAATCCATGTCTGGGAAAATATTAGCTTGACTGGCAAGAAAGTCTATAGCTCGAATAATAATGGTGTTGATTTTATTTTGTTCAGCCGAAGAATAGTGTTCTTTAACCACAGCTCGTAACATTTGTGCCAGATGACAATATCTTTGTTCGGCAATAATTCGAGCTTGTTGATGATTATAGATTGCTAACTTGTAGAATTTGTCATGTTCAGTTTTGGGCAAGTTGTCATGTTTTTTTCTGGCTTTGTCAAGTTGGGGGTTATCAGTCGTCTCTGAAGTAAATTTTGGTAATAATTTTAGGAGAAACATAATAAAAACTAGCTTTGCTAAATACCTCAAGGATCAAGAAAACTAAAATCTTAATTTTTGATTTTCTTAATGGTTATGTTTAAAAATCATTACTTAAACAGATAATATTAGAAATGATTTCGATCGCTTTGTGTGGAGATCAAAATCTTGGCGACAAAATTAAAATATTCGACAATGACAATATATATAAATTCAAGCATCATCCCCAATTGAATTGAGCTTGAGTCAGAAAAGATGTTACATAAATTATCCCAAAGAGCGATCGCAGTAATAGCCCTAGTAACTCTCAACGGCGATCAGCAATTAGCGATAAAATAGGGGACAGAAATAATATTTAGATACACTCTTTACCAAATTTATGACTTCTGTCGTCGCAGTAGAGAAGAAAAAATTACCACAACCACCATTAGATATTCACTATTTGGGCGATCGCGTACTACGTCAGCCAGCCAAACGGATTGCAAAAGTAGACGATAATATCCGAACCATAATCAAAGAAATGCTCCAAACCATGTATAGTGCCGATGGCATTGGTTTAGCAGCCCCACAAGTGGGTATTCACAAGCAAATAATTGTCATTGACATCAAACTTGACGAACCTGAACAACCACCTTTAGTCATGATCAATCCGACAATCCTCAAGTCTGGCAGCGAATTGTGTAACGCTGAAGAAGGCTGTCTGAGCATTCCTGGAGTTTATCTAGATGTGACTCGCCCTGAAGAGATTGAAGTTTCCTATAGAAATGAACAGGGTAAACCAAGTAAACTGAAAGCTACGGGTTTGTTGTCCCGCGCTATTCAACATGAAATGGATCATCTCAATGGTGTCATGTTTGTTGATCGAGTAGAGAATAATATCGCTTTAACCGAAGAACTTAAGAAAAAAGGTTTTGCAGTTAGCGCAGTCAAACCAATTAAAAAATAAATTTAACATCAGCTAGAAAATTAGAGGAGAGTATTAAAAATGACGCCAATCACACCTAAAAGCGGTGTATGTTTAGCCCTGTGTTGTATTACTGCAATTGCAGGAGTCGGTTCAGTTTTTGAACTATCCTCTGGTAATCCAGAATTAGGTAGCATGGTTACTGGTCTGATTCTAGCTGCGAGCATTCCTCTTACAGCCGTGTTGTTTTGGACAGCAGTACAGGATACCAAAGCTAATCAAAATCAATAAAAGCTGGATAATATAACTTCAGAGTAATAATTAAATCATCAACTAAAAAGAGAGAAAAGCGATCGCCTTGCTCTCTTTTTAAGTATTTACTATCTAATATTAGATTATTTTGTAGGTCTCAGGCTTACTTTTTCGGAGACAGCATCATCATCATATTCCGACCTTCTCGCTTCGGAAATTGCTGTACTTCGGCGAATTCTTCTAAATCTTTAGCCATGCGACGAAGTAAATCTTCAGCTAGTCTAGAGTGCTGAATTTCTCGACCTCGGAAGCTAATAGTCGCTTTGACCTTATCTCCTGACTGTAGGAAACGTTGGGCATTTCTGACGCGCACGTTATAATCGTGTTCTTCAATTTTGTAGCGCATCTTAACTTCTTTAACGTCAGCATTATGCTGCTTTTTCTTCGCTTCCTTGAGTTTTTTGTCCTGCTCGTACTTATATTTGCCATAGTCCATGATTTTGCAGACAGGGGGATCTGCGGTTTCGCTGACTAAAACCAAATCTAAGCCTTTCTCTTGAGCTATGGTTAGAGCCTCTTTAGGGGTAATAATTCCTAGTTGCTCACCTTCAGAATCTATGACACGAATATTGGGGAAACGAATTCTTTCGTTAGTTTTGGTTAGATCGCGACTATTGTTACTGCGTCTTCTATCTCTCACAGGCGTATATTATTTTTCCTTTTTGTGTAATCTAAAGTTAGAACTAAAGTCAGGTGATAATTATACATATCACTTGTCATTTTACCGATGTTGCTATTAATAAATTATTAAGTTAGCTTTATCTTTAAATTTAACTCACTACAAATTAAATCATCAATCCTGAAATAGATAGAGTTTGAGTGGCAAAATAAAAATAGTGTAAATATTTTTTAAGCGAAAATTTGACCATCAATCAATCTTGGCAAAAACGCATTGGCAACCAAAGGGATTGGGTTTGGCGAGGATGGCAAACTCGTTATAGTTACCTTCGAGCCAAAAATAATCATCAACCTCCTTTGATTTTTATTCATGGTTTTGGTGCTAGCATCGAGCATTGGCGCCATAACTTACCGATAATTGCTCAACATCACACAGTTTATGCACTGGATTTATTAGGTTTTGGGGCATCGAGAAAGGCAAATGTTGATTATAGTGCTGATTTATGGACAGAGCAAGTCCATGATTTTTGGCAGATGTTTATTGGCAAGCCAATCGTATTAGTGGGCAATTCTATTGGTTCATTAGTTTGCTTAACTGCCGCCGCTACTTATCCAGAAATGGTTGAAGGCTTAGTTATGCTCAGTTTACCCGATGTATCAGTGAGAGAAGAGCTATTACCTCGCCCTATTCGTCCTTTAGTAACTGCTTTAGAAAACTTCGTAGCATCGCCACTGCTAATTAAAAATTTATTAAAATTAATCCGAAAACCCAATATAATTCGCCGTTGGGCAGGATTAGCCTATCATGACCAAAAAGCAATTACCGACGAACTAGTGGAAATCTTATCAAGCCCCGCTTATGATCGCGGTTCAGAGCAAACTTTATTCCGTTTATCTAGAAGCATCAGAAAAGTCGATTTTGCTAAATCAGTTGATCAAATCTTACCCCAGATAGAAATCCCCATGCTTCTGATTTGGGGACTTAAAGATAGAATGATTCCCCCCAAACAAGCTGATACTATTGCTTCTCTAAATCCTCGCCTTAAACTGATTAAACTAGAAGATGTCGGTCACTGTCCTCACGATGAATGTCCAGATCTCTTTAATTCAATCTTGTTGGACTGGCTGGAATCCCCAATCGGTTGCGCTCGCCGCTTGTAAAGAGCAACAATCATGGGAACAACGTCAACTTTTACTCAAAATATACCAAGGGATTAGTCTATCTAATTTTCAGATATATTAAACTAGAGGGAATAAAAGTCAACAAGTATAGTAAAAAGTACACGATACGCTAAGGAGCAAGAGATAAAAATTGTTTGTTCTCAATGGTTATGAATATTTTCTGGGTTTCTTACTTATCTGTAGTGCAGTCCCAGCATTAGCTTTAACTGCCTCAAAACTCTTAAGACCTAGTAACGGCGGTCCAGAACGGCAAACAACCTATGAATCGGGCATGGAACCTATAGGGGGCGCTTGGATTCAATTTAATATTCGTTACTATATGTTTGCCTTAGTTTTCGTCGTTTTCGACGTAGAAACAGTATTTCTGTATCCTTGGGCAGTAGCCTTCAGTCATCTAGGATTACTAGCGTTTGTCGAAGCCCTAATTTTTATTGCCATTTTGGTAATAGCTTTAATATATGCGTGGAGAAAAGGAGCTCTTGAGTGGTCATGACTTCTAAAACATTTGAACAACAGCAAACAGAAAAAATTCTCAACCCAATCAATCCGACTAAAATCACCCAAGATTTATCGGAAAATGTCATCCTAACTACGGTAGATGATCTTTACAACTGGGCAAAGCTTTCTAGTCTTTGGCCGATGTTATACGGGACAGCTTGCTGTTTTATTGAATTTGCCGCTCTAATTGGTTCCAGATTTGATTTCGACCGTTACGGTTTAGTACCCCGTTCTAGTCCGCGTCAATCGGACTTAATCATCACAGCAGGGACAATTACCATGAAAATGGCACCTGCTTTAGTCCGTCTCTATGAAGAGATGCCAGAGCCTAAATACGTCATTGCTATGGGTGCTTGTACAATCACAGGCGGAATGTTTAGCACCGATTCTACTACCGCTGTACGAGGGGTCGATAAACTAATTCCTGTGGATGTTTATATTCCTGGCTGCCCACCTCGTCCCGAAGCTATTTTTGACGCTATTATCAAACTGCGTAAAAAAGTTTCTAATGAATCTCTCCAAGAACGAGCCGCAGTATTAGAGCAAACCCATCGCTACTACAGCACTACCCATAATATGAAAGCTGTTGCGCCAATTCTTGATGGTAAATATATTCGGTCGGCAGCTCGCCAAGCACCACCTAAAGAACTGGCAGAAGCAATGGGAATCCCTTTACCGACTGCACTAGAACAGGCAAAAACTGAGGAGGTAGAACGTGGCTGAGAACGAAAATCCTAATTCGGCAGAAAATACCCCAGCACCTGAAACAGCATCCGAACCAGCATCTGAAATAGTTGCGGCTGGTCAAACTTCTACTTGGTTGAGTGAAAACGGCTTTGATAACGAGGCGTTGACTGCCGACACTTCTGGTATTGAGATGATTAAGGTAGAAGCTGAATTATTACTACCGATCACAACTGCGTTGTATGCTTATGGCTATAACTATCTTCAGTGTCAAGGTGCCTATGACCTTGGCCCAGGCAAAGAATTAGTCAGCTTTTATCATCTAATTAAAGTTAGCGATAACGTAAAACAGCCCGCAGAAGTTCGCCTTAAAGTCTTTCTTCCCAGGGAGAATCCTACAATTCCTTCTGTTTACTGGATTTGGAAAGCCGCAGACTGGCAAGAGCGAGAAAGCTACGATATGTTCGGCATTATCTATGAAGGACATCCCAATCTCAAACGAATTTTAATGAATGAAGATTGGATTGGTTGGCCTTTGCGTAAAGACTATGTTTCTCCCGATTTTTACGAATTGCAAGATGCTTATTAGCAACTAGCGACTAGCAATTAGGGGTAGTGCCTTATGTCTACCCCTATTCTCCATCTCCTTTCAAGGTTAGGTTTTCAAGGAAAGCGATCGCAAATATTTTGTCAATAGCGAATATTAAAGTCGATCAAACTCAATCAGACATAATACCAAGCTGAATAATATTTGTCGTCTCAACACTGACAGTACAAACTCGCTGCAATAAATCAGATAATACCTATCAATTTATATTAAAAAGGTTGCTCTTGACAGGTTGACATGATATTATTTATATGGTGGAAGAGGTGCGCGCTTAAAAATCAAGTTTTCAACTCTGATTAAAGACTGATCGCTACTAGAAAAAATCGTCGTGGCGAGTGAGTCTTTTGAACCAGAAAATAAATTGTCTCTACATTTGCTGAATAATATTCATCGTCTCAACACTGACAGTGCAAACTCGTTGCAATAAATCGATTACTTCTTCTTTGTAGTCAGCAAACCGATAAGTATTAAATTTCTCGGCGATGGTTTTGTCTTTGGGTTTTTTCTCCTTATATTGGTCTAAAATCCATTCCAATGCACTACGATTGCCTAATTTATAATCCCAGGCTTCAGGGGGAACACCATGTAAACTGGTATCTGTATCTAAAATAATAGTTCCTTTGTCTTTATCTGCTTTCAATTTTGCTGTGGGCGATTTTGCTTTTGTGTTTGCCGAAGGAATATCAATTCGCTTTAAGGTATAAGGTTCAATGGTTTCGTAGTTAATATGTAAGTCCATTAGTCGTCTTCCCCAAGCTACCCAGGATCGGAAATTGTCATAGAAAGGGATGCGAGGAAAGTCTCGTTTCAAATTTTGTTCGTATTTTTGTCTGTATGCGGGGTTGTGTAAGACAGCATAGGTGTAATGAAAAATATCCAATTTCGTAGGGGCGATTCGCGAATCGCCCCTACAATAATGATCGTGGAATAATTTCAATCCCCAGTCGGTTATATTTTCGATGAGGATTGCCAATAATTACAGAAATTTGCTTATCATTCTGACGCTTAATTCTGGCTGTATTTTCTATCGATAAAGAAAGTAGCTCCATCTGCTTACCATGAAAAGAAGTGTGATCCAAAGTATCAACAAAACAGATGTTATCAAACTCCTCATACTCACCCATCTTTTGCTTATAAGCATATTCAATATTCAAATTAGCAATGTAATAAGGTAAGATTGCCACGTCATTACAATGAATCTCATTTTTATACTTATGCTTCAGTTTATCTTTGGGTAAATATTCAATTAATTCCGTTACAAAAGTCCCTGTACCAGTTGCAGGATCTAAAATTGATACACCAGGATCAGCAAGTAACTTACCAAAATGTTTGTGAGTTAAATAATCAACACTTTCCACCATAAAGCGAACTATTTCATTTGGCGTATAAACAATACCTAATCTATCCGCAGCTTTGGGATTATATGCCTTATAAAAATTCTCATAGACTGCTTTAAGGAACTTTTGCTTCTCATGATGATTAGCAATATTGGCAGCAGTACGTTTAATGACTTCATAATATCTTTGGATAGTCAAGAAAATATTTTTCTTTGTTTTCCCAGTAAAAAAAGTATTAACTACACTCTGCAATTCCCTAGCAATATTATTCTCTTGATGAAACTGCGACTCATTAAAAATATTGATAAAAATATCTTCCGTCAGAATGTGCTGAAGTATCATCTCTCGCACATCCAATAAACTTACTTCAGGATTAATTGAATCTCGACAGATTTGTAAAAACTTATCTCTAGCAATAGTAAAATTTTGATTTATTTCCGACTCTTTGGCAATTAAATCTCGGAGAGCTTCTAATATCGTTGGTAAATCTTCTTTAAAAGAATTAATTGCCTTACGAAAATCTGTTACTTCTGGCGGAACGTAATTAATAAACTGAGTAATTAAACCATCCAAATCCGATGCATCTTTCATGAAAATGCGCCCAATTTCCGATCCACTTTGAATTAAAACTGCGGTTTGAGAATCTTCAAATAAAATATTACTATTGGGATAGCCTTTAGCAAACTTCTTATCAATTTCTTCACTTAAATTGTCATACTGATCCTTACTTTCCCAAAAACCATAATCTAATCTAATGGCATCCTTAATCGTGCCATCAGGACGAACAGTTTTACCAGACTTGGTTTTATAATCAAGTTCAGCAATGAGTAAAAAATCTTTTGGCTTACAATACTCATTGAGTAAATTCTGAAAAGCAAATCTAATAGCACTTTCCTTACGTGAACCCCCGTATTGAATAATTTTTTCTACTTCCGTTTGGTATTGAGTTGCTAATAATCTGGACATAAAAAATCATTGCCAAAACTTAAATAAAGACAATAAATCTCAGTAAAATTACCAGTTGAATTTAAAGTAATTCAAACTATTTACTTATTGAGATTTACTTGAACTTATTTAAATAGTTCCCAGATTATTACTAGAAATTACTACATCTAATTAGATATTTATATTAAATAAAATGTTTGTATAGCAATCCAAATAAAGCCAACATTGAAACAATAAAAAAAAATTGTCTGTGATCTGGATCTTTGTTTTATTACTAAAAAATCTTTTTAATAATTTAGATTATTTCAGATTCGCGTAGTTTTGAATGCTCTACAAACTCTTGATAGGTTGTAGAGTATAGGGTATACGGATTTGAACCTCCCATCGCTCTCCCGCGAGGGTCTTCTGTCAGAAGAAGATAAATAAGGGCAACTCTTATGGTTGCCCTATCCCAGGAATATAATTTATAGCAAGGATCGATCAAATAATATCAATCAGCCATAATACCGAGTTGTTTCATCAATTCCAAATGATTTAATTCAAACCACTCTTCGACAATTTTGCGATCGCGAATTCGTAGTATAGTGATACCGCCAATCGTAACTTGTTTTCCTGTGGGCGGAATTCCTAGAAAATTACCTGTATGAGTACCTTGATACTGATGCCGAAAAACAACACGATCGCCTTGTACGATAGTATCTTCTATGGTGCGCTCAATGTCGGGAAATCCTTCGTGCAAAGCAACACTAAATTCTTTAGCAGCTTCAATCCCACGAATAGTTTCACTACTGCAAAAATGATAAACATAATCTGAAGTTAGTAATTCGTCCCATAGCTGAAAATTTTTAAATCCTTCTGTGTCGTAACGCAAGGCAATTTCTTGATTTTGTTCGATCAATACAGACATAAATGTCATGTCTCCTAAATTTATTTGCCTTTATTATCAACATTAGGAGAACAGAGATATGCTAAGTTCTTGCGGTATTTTTCTAAGTTCTTGCTATTGCAACTTAAATGTTCTTGGTGTGATGCCAACTAGACGTTTAAAGTGGTAGTTGAGGTGTCCCTGATTGGCAAAACCTACAGTTTGAGCAATATTTGCAATACTTAATTTGTCTTCTTTCAATAGCTGTTTGGCGCGATTAATGCGACATTGAATATGATATTGATGAGGTGAATATCCTGTCGATTGCTTAAACAAACGAGCGAAATGATAACAACTTAATTGTGCCACACTAGCTAATTCAGCTAAACTCAAATCTTGGTCTAAATGCTCTCGGATGTAGTCAATGGTTAGTTGCAGTTGTTGTTTACCTAATCCTCTTTTATAATTACGAAGAAAACGTTCCTGACTTGAATAGCGAGCGAGTAAGTGAACTACTAAAGCTTGTGCCATAGAATCAGCATAAAGGCGACTACTGAAAGTGTTAGTTTCTAATGTTGTTTTTAAGGCAAAACCGATATTTTGAATTAAAGGATCTAAAAGTGATTGCGGTGGAAGTTCGACCTGATCGCAACCATAAAGTTCGTAACTAACAAGTTCGAGAAATGATGGTTCGAGATAAAGTTGTAAAAACTCTGCTTCTTCCAGCCAACTAGCCGTTTGCGATAAATGTGCTGGATAAATACCAATATCTCCAGGTACGGAGCGATCTGCTGCAAAATGTCCGTCAATTTTTTGTTCTAACCAAACCGATTTCCCTCCGTTAATACAAATAACGTGTTGTGGAGAATTATGTTCAGGTATGCTGTAAGGGGGTTGACGATAATAAGCAAGCTGAATATTGTCCCAATTTGCATTTTGACTAGAAATAATTGGTACACAAGGAAGATCGAAAGGTAAAGTTTGTTGGTCGCTCGAATTGACATTGAGAGAGTTTTGCTCAGGCATCCTTTAACCTTAACCTTACTGTTTTATTCAGCTTTAGCTTTTAGCTAATGGCTAAGAAGCTCACAGCTAAAAGCTTTTTCATTTTGCTGATTTATCTCGGAAAGCTTCCCCAATCGATTTCCAAAGCTCTCGTAATAGTTGTTTTACTTGTTTTTCTTTACGAGCCGCCGCGCTACCAGCTTCGCCTAATTTTTGCTCAACTTCGGTGCGTTTTTGAGTTATTTTTTCAGTAAATATTTCTGGTTCTTCTTTCGCTTTTTCGTACCAAGCTTTAGCTTCCTCAAGATGCTTATTTACTGTTTCGTACTGCCCTCCATAACGATTAGCTAAGTTAGCCTGCAAAACTGAGGTTTGAGCTTTTAATTGAGCATAGCGTTTTTGTAAGACAGCAAACTCTTCGCTACTACTAATAACGGCGATCGCTTCAATAATAGCCTGTTTTACTTTATCTGGTTCAGCATTGCTTTGAGTTTTAACTTCTGTTAAGGCTTGGTCAATATCTTGCTGTAGTTCTTCTTCTTCGACTACAACTTTAGCTTCTAAAGTGTTTATTTCCGATTGAGTTTCGGCAATTTTCTGTCTTCTAGCTTCACTAATACCATCGATCGCGCCCTCGATCGACGCAGCTACTTCTTCCTTGATTTCACCGCTTTTTTCTTTAAAAGTCTCCGTAACCGCCGCGATCGCATCTTGAACTAAACTAGTGATTTCTGTTCTACCTTCTTTAACTTCACTTACGGCCATTGCGATCGCATTTCTGACAATTTCGCGAATTCTTTCTGTTTTTAATTCTCCAGTTTGTTTAGCCTGTTGCAAATCGGTAATAATTCTTTCTTTTCTGGATTCAGACATAATTAATAACCTTGATTGTATTTATATTTGAATAGTTTTGAATTGATATTCAAACCCTGTTCACTATCAATCTTAGAATTAAATCTAAAACAGATGCACCACTCTGAGGGTAGAAAAAACCATACATAAAATTCGAGTTTTGGTAGTACCAATATCCATAATCCTTATTTTGCAGTAGACAAATATTCCACTTCTAAAGCAGACTTTAGACAATAATCGCGGCTAAGGCTGGCTTGAGGTCGGGATATTGATAATTAAAACCCACAGATTGAGTTTTCTGAGGGATAACTTGCTGACCTTCTAAGACAACTTTGGCACCATCTCCCAACAAAACTTCTAACACAAAATCAGGAACAGGTAGCCAGCAAGGGCGATTCATCACTTCCCCCAGAATTTGACATAGTTGACCCATACGTACTGGGTTAGGTGAGGTAGCGTTGTATACCCCAGACATATCTGCTCGCTCGATGCCTTGGCAAATCAAATTAACTAAGTCCTCGCGGTGAATCCAGGAAAACCACTGTTTACCGCTACCAATTGGCCCGCCAGCAAACATTTTAAACGGCCCAATCATTTTACCTAATGCGCCGCCATTGGCTAATACAATACCGATGCGGAGGATAACTAAACGCACTCCTACTTCAGTAACTTTGCGAGCTTCTGTTTCCCATTCCTGACAAACTTGAGCTAAAAAATCATCGCCAGGGGGGCTAGTTTCTTCAAATGCTGTGGTTTCGCTAGTGCCATAGTAACCGATCGCCGAACCGCTAATTAAAACTTGTGGTTTATTTTCCGCCATGGCGATCGCTTCAACCAGTTTTTTTGTACCTATTTGGCGACTTTCTCTGATTGCCTGTTGGTGCTGCGGTGTCCAACGTTCGGCAATTGGTTCACCTGCTAGGTTAACTACCGCATCGCATCCTGATATTTTCTGTTGCCAGTCTCCAGATTCTTGCGGCGTGTATTTAATGATCTCTAGGTTAGAAAATGCCGAACTAGGAAAAACCCGTTTAGCTTTATCTGGGTTACGGGTCAAAACTAATATCCGATGTCCTTCGCTATTTAGTTTTTCGACTAAGCGGCTGCCGACAAGTCCTGTTGCTCCCGTAATTGCTATTTGCATTATTGGTAAAATGATGATTTGTTAAATACTAGTTAATTATTAATTGTATCGATCTTGAATATATCGAGAACGCAAAAACCAAGAAATCGGCGCATTGGCAACCGATCCTCAAGAGTGACTTCTCCCGACGCTCATCTTTCAGATAGAGCGCGGGCTTCTACCCTCGCGAGTAGAGATTTCTGCGTTGCACTTACCTAGATATAACTATCCCTGGCAGTACGCATTCAGCAG
>Ga0114940_10000294_pt1 | contig 26587 bp, 29 predicted proteins | sample ColdCreekSource_FD_87195 | JGI IMG/M metagenome (GOLD analysis project Ga0114940, IMG submission 87195) | Groundwater microbial communities from Cold Creek, Nevada to study Microbial Dark Matter (Phase II) - Cold Creek Source | ecosystem: Environmental > Aquatic > Deep subsurface > Groundwater ... | reverse complement strand
CGTCGTTTGAATAAAGATTATGAAGTATTACCTGCAACTTCTGAAACTATGATTCGAGTCGCTATGATTCGCCTTATGTTAAGAAGACTGGCATAATTTAATACTTTTCAGACATCCTCTTAGATGTAGAGTTTAAAAAAGCGATCGCACTATTACCTAGCCATAATGATATTTACAAGACAAAATAATTATTTCCTCATTAGTCACTTTATAAACTAAACGATGTTCGCGATCTATTCTTCTTGACCAATAACCACTAAAATCGTGTTCTAGTGCTTCAGGCTTTCCCAAACCCTGAAAAGGATGGCGATTAATATCCTTGATTAGTTCGATAATCTTGCGATGTATTTTTTTATCTAACTTTATCCAGTCATTAAAATCTGCAAATGCAGACGATTCAAAGACTATTCTTCTGTTCATTACAAGTCTTCTAAATCGATTTCAACTAAATTAGTCCTGTTGTCAATGTTTGTCTTAGCTTGCATCAATGTTTGCCTATTAACCTCTGACTGAAGTAGATATTCCGTTTCATTTACTTCATAAATAATAATCTCAATATCTTTATCTTTGTAAGTCTCTTTCAAACCAGCTATGAATTTTTCATCCAATTCATTCGCTTTTAATCTATATGAACTTTGCATTATGGTTAAAATTCACTCGTTTTTACAAACATGATATAACATTCGTTTTAACCTCAGTTGGGCTGGCAATTTTTATGACGATACGATCGCATTTTTTAAACTCTACATCTAAAAAAAGCGATCGCGATAATATTTAGCCAGATAAAACAGCCAGATTACTTTTGAAAACCATCTCCTAAGTAATATTGTTTAACTAAAGAATTACTATATAGCTCCTCTGCCGTTCCTGAAGCCAAAATTTCCCCATCTCGCATCACATAAGCACGGTCGGTAATTGCCAGGGTTTCTCGAAAGTTATGGTCGGTGATTAAAATACCCATTTGGCGATCGCGCAACTGAGCAATAATATCCTGCATCTCTGCCACCGCAATGGGATCAACCCCTGCAAAGGGTTCATCTAACAGTAAATACTTTGGCCCATTTAACCCAGCGGCTAAGGCTCTGGCCAATTCAGTGCGTCTTCTTTCTCCCCCAGAAATTAATGACCCCAGGGTATTTGCCACCCTTTCGAGGCGGAACTCTCGGAGTAATTGCTGTAGCCTAACAGGTCTTGCTGGGCGGGGGATTCCCGTCTGTTCTAACACCAGCAGAATATTGTCTTGAACACTGAGATTACGAAAAATACTTGCCTGTTGAGTCAGATAACCCATCCCCAAACGCGATCGCTGATGAAGGGCTAAAGCAGTAATATTCCGCTCATTCAACTTAACCGTCCCTTCGTTGGGCTTTACTAAACCCGTCGCTATATAAAAGGTGGTGGTTTTTCCCGCCCCATTGGGCCCTAGCAAACCAACAATTTCTCCGGGAGAAACCTGTAGATTCACCCGATTAACAATTTTTCTTTTGCCGTAGGATTTATGGATGTTATCTAAAATTAAAGCCACAGTTTTATAGCAATCCTATTTGATTCATGAAACTACATTGATTGGTTTTAAGTAGTAAGTAGTAGGTAGTCCTAAAGGATTCCTAAAGGATTAGCTCTTTCGTCGCGTCACCGCTTCGCATATAGATAGTAGAAATTTCTCATTTCATTTAGGATTGCTATATTAAGCTGTTACCCATTTAAACTGCATATTATTCCCATAAGGAAAAAACTCTTAAACTCTCTCCCAGTCTCCAAGTCACTCAGTCTCCAAGTCAGTCATCACAAGTAAATTAAATGATTAACAGCTTAGTTTCATTAATCTCAATTTTCGGGATCAGTAATAATATAGGTTGATTCCACTTGGCGATCGCTTTGGGGTTTAGCGACAAAACGTCCCTCGTCAATTAAATAGGTCATTTCTTCTGCCCGCAGGCTGTTTCCTTCCTGAAGCACATAGACATTGCCTGTCATAATTAAACGGCGTTCACGGCTGTAATATTGAGCCTGATTTGCCGTGGCTTGAATTTTTCGAGCGGGATAGTTAATCTGCACATTGCCTTTGGCGGTAATCACCCCTGTTTTAGCATTAGATTCCTGCACATCTGATTTTAGGGTAATTGCTCCTGATGGGGGAACTTGCCCTTCAGCAATCTGAGGCGCGCTCAAGATAACTATATTAAAAATAGTAGCTATGATTAACCCCAAGCAGCGACTAGAGGAGAAGAAATCTAAGGTCATAAAATTAAAATGGATAATTTAATTTATTACGTCTAAATAATTGATATTTTTTTAGACGTGGTGGTTTCAAAGGAAGTTGCATTCTAGCTTAATCAAAACGAAATTAACCGCCATCAATTAACCTGTGAATTAATCCATGAAATTAACCGTCGAAGCTTTTACTGTGCATAAGAAATTTGCCCTCCGCATTAGTCGAGGGACTACGGCAGAGAGTACTAATTTGTGGGTGCGGATTGAGGCAGAAAACATTGAAGGTTGGGGAGAAGCCTCTCCTTTTTCTATTACTAAAAATCAGCCCCAAGCTGCTGACAGCTTATTAGCAGAATTACTACAGTTTCGTGACCACCTAGAGCCGTTTCATCCCCTACAGCGGCAATTAATCAAGGCTAAATTAAATGAACTTAAAGTTGCTTCTGCCCTCCAAGCAGCCATAGATATGGCTCTCTATGATTGGCTGGGAAAAAAAGCTGGTTTACCCCTGTGGCAAATCTGGGGGTTAGATTGCGATCGCATTGTGCCGATATCCGTCACCATCGGGATTAGCACCCCAGAAGATGCTCTAGCTCGACTTCAGGCTTGGCAAGCTACTCTAGATGTGCAAATGCTTAAGCTTAAACTGGGTAATCCAGCAGGGATTGAGGCGGATCAGTTGATGGTTAAGGCAATGCGCCAGGTAGCGCCTAAAATCAGAATTACCGTCGATGCCAATGGTGGTTGGAGCTTTGAAAATGCGGTGTATATGGCTCAATGGCTAGAGCAACAAGGAGTAGAATACATTGAGCAGCCTTTACCTGTGGCTTTAGACCACCAACTTGCAGCTTTATCCCAAGCCTCTCCCCTACCGATTTTTGTCGATGAAAGTTGTTTTACCAGCGCAGATATTCCTCGACTAGCCCAGTCTGTGGCGGGGGTTAATCTGAAAATCATGAAAACGGGGGGTTTAACCGAAGCTCTCCAGGCAATTCAGGTTGCCCAAGGCTGTGGGGTGAAAATTATGTTTGGCTGTTATTCCGACAGCATTTTGGCTAATACGGCGATGGCTCACCTTGCTCCTTATGCCGATTATTTAGACCTCGATAGTCACTTGAATCTAACGGATGATCCTTTTTGTGGTGCGACAATAGTCGCAGGGCGTTTAGTCCCCAACCAGCAACCAGGATTAGGAGTGAATAGATGCAGCTAACAGCTAACAGTCGAGTGGCAATTTTGCTTCAAGGGGGAATTAAGGGTCAGCATGGAAAAACTGGGTTGGCTTTTCTGCGCTATAGCTCAAGTAATGTTGTGGCGGTAATCGATACTGAGGCGGTGGGAGAATCTTTAGTTGAGTTAACTAAAATTGAACGGGATCTCCCCATTGTTAACGATGTGACCGCAGCTTTGGCTTATCAACCCGATGTTCTGTTAATTGGCATTGCTCCCTCTGGTGGTCAATTACCCCCTGATCTCTTGGCTGAAATAGCGATCGCCGTTAAAGCTGGACTTTCCATTATAAATGGTTTACACACCCCCCTAAATGTTCAATTTCCTGATTTACAGCCTGGACAGTGGATTTGGGACATTAGACGAGAGCCTACAGGCTTAACTATTGGTCAAGGAAAGGCGCGATCGCTTTCTGCTCAAAGAATCTTAACGGTAGGAACGGATATGGCCATCGGCAAGATGTCCACTAGCCTCGAACTCCATCGCGCAGCCATCGCTCAGGGCATCAAGGCTCAGTTTATCGCTACAGGACAGGCGGGAATTGCGATCTCTGGTCTAGGACTCCCCTTAGATGCCGTCAGGGTGGACTTTGCCGCTGGAGCAGTGGAGCAAATCGTCTTGGAGCAAGGAATGGATCAAGAGCTACTGATTATCGAAGGACAGGGTTCTCTGTTGCATCCAGGTTCTACTGCCACTTTACCTCTAATTCGCGGTAGCCAACCCACCGCCTTAGTCTTGGTGCATCGTGCAGGAGCAAAACATATTCGCGACTTACCCGCTGTGGTCATTCCTCCTCTATCTGAAGTGATTCAACTCTATGAAGCCGTAGCTAGTGCAGGAGGTACTTTTGGCGAGGTTAAGGTCAAAGCGATCGCTCTCAATACTTTCGCCATGAACCACAGGGAAGCAGAATCTGTGATCAAATTCACCGCCCAATTAACTGGATTACCTTGTGACGATGTCGTCAGGAATGGTGGCGCAACCCTCCTCTCTGCCGTTTTCGACCAAGCAAATCAACTTAAAAGCTAGAAGCTAGAAGCTAGAAGCTAGAAGCTACGAACAGATTAATTGCTTTTCTCAAACCAACTATGGTATCTTTACTAAAGCGACGCGGGATAGAGCAGTCTGGTAGCTCGTCGGGCTCATAACCCGAAGGTCGGTGGTTCAAATCCGCCTCCCGCCATTTATCAGGAATAACTCCATTTCTATTTGAGTCTATTTGAGAGAAAGGTCAGGGTTTCGTGACATGTTTCCAGAATATACACTTTTGGTAGCCTACTATACTCAATAGTAGGTCAACTAGCGAGTAAGTTAGAAGCGTTGAGTTTGTCTATAAGTTTTTGGTTAAAGGCGAAAATTTAGTTCTAGGAAAGAGGTATCTACTTTCCAACCTAGAATTCTTGAGTCAGCCCTTACTTAAGATAGGCAAGCATGTAGCTAGTAAAGGGTATATATGTCTATGGTAGCGATGGATGTATTTCCAGCCATCTATTCTACTCTTTCACCCCAAGCCTTAATCGAAGGTGTACTGACAGAGTATGAACTAGGAGCAATCAATCAATGTGTATTTTGGCATCGAGGACTCAGCGACATCTATCTGGTGGAAACAAGTTGTGAATCTTATATTCTTAAGATTTCCCACCACCACTGGCGTTCTCAATCGGATATTCAGTTTGAGCTAGAATTCCTCGACTTTTTGCATCAACATGATCTACCCATTGCTAACCCTTTAAAAACCAAATCAGATAAACTCTGGGTGACGATTCACGCCGTAGAGGGTGATCGCTATGCTGCTCTTTTCCCCTTCGCTCCAGGAGAAGTTCCCCAGGGTGATCTCAATCTTGAGCAGAGTGTGATCATGGGAGAAACCTTGGGACGAATCCACCATGCCTCTCTTCAGTTTGATAATCCAACTCCTCGCCAGTCCCTAAACTTGAAGTATCTGCTGGACGATTCTTTCGCCACCATTAGTCCTTATCTGCGGAGTAAAAGTGAAAATCGGTCTTATTTGTTAGAAACCATAAGTCACCTTAAGCAACAATTAACCTGTCTCGAACAAACCTCTCCTCTGTGGGGGGTTTGTTGGGGAGATCCCCATAGCGGAAATGTTCATTTCACCCCAGATAATCAGATTACGCTATTTGATTTTGACCAGTGTGGCTATGGCTGGCGCGTCTTTGATTTGGCGAAGTTTTTGCAGGTATCCCTCAGTGCAGGGATTAATCGAAAAGTAAGGGATGCCTTTTTTGCAGGCTACGAGAATATACAACCCTTAACCGATGCTGAAACGACATCCTTGCAAGCTCTAACACAGGCGGCTCATATTTGGGCGTGGGCAATTAGCATCAAAGCCTCCGCAGTGCATAATTGGTCTAGACTAGATGACTTTTATGTTAATCGGCACCTAAACCAGCTTAAGAGATTGAGTAGTCAAGGATGGCAACTGTTTTAGGATTGTGGCAATTTTTTTGCCTTTTTTGCTTTCGATGGCGCGAAATTTTAAAAAATTTGGCGTTGACTTGGCGATCGCTTCGATGGTATTATTTTTTCATAATGGAAGTGGTGACTGTTGTTAACAAGTCTAAATGCTCCCATTATGAAAATCTTAAATTCAATTAAACCACATACAGCGATCGCCAGTCAAGGATTATTTTTTTTAGTACAAAAAAACTATTTTTAAAACTAATTTTGCTAATTAATAAACGGATGGATGTAGACTTTACTGACGCTTCTTCATTAGCCATAATCGATCGCCAAATTGCAGAAATTGAGGAGAACATCACTCCTGCTCAATACGAGATAGTACGTCAAGTTATCTACTCCACAGCGGATCTAGAATATCAGTCTTTACTTAAGTTTTCCCCTGGTGCTTTAGCAAAGGGTGCAGCAGCAATTACTGCCGTGACACCGATTATCGTCGATGTACCAGAGATTCAGGTAAGCATTGTACCGAAGCTACAAAAAACCTTTGCTAACCCCGTCTATTGTTGCGCCACTACGAGTAGTAATAGTAATCTGACAGCAGATAGCAGTAAAGCCTCTCGGGGACTAGAAATTTTGGGTCAAAAGTATCCCCATAGTATCTTCATTATTGGTCAAGATCAAACTGCGCTGTTCACTATGATGGATTTGCTCAAAGATAAAACTATTGAACCTAGTTTGGCGATCGCCACTCCCCCGATGTTTATCGAATCGACAGTCAAGCAAAAACTCGCAGGTTCTGATCTGCCAAATATTTATATTGATAGTTCCAAAGGCGGTGCCAATATCGCCTCGGCAATTTTCAACAGTCTACTGCAACTAACCTGGCGAACTAAGCTTCGATAGTTAATTGATAATTGATAATTGATAATTGATAATTTGTGATTACCACTTCCTTAAGAGGGGAGGAATTCGGGCAAAAGCTGGTTAAAAGGGTAATTAGTTTTGTTCTCTTTATCTTGGCTTAATAATGTCCTAGAGATCTTGTTGGTATCTTCATCTAGTGCGGAATAAACTCGCCTAAATAAGTGCTTAAATTGAAACTATACCTTCGTAATACAAGTTTCTCATGAACTTGATCGCTTTTATAGACTCTGGTGTAGCACGCTACACGGATTTGTCACGGGCAATTAAATCTTCAACGACAGTTGTTATTCTAAACTCACAAATTGATCGAATCCAGCAAATTACCCAAACTCTTCAACAGGGTAACTATCAAGAAGTCCACTTGATTTCCCACGGCTCTCCTGGATGCCTTAACCTAGGGAAAGTCAAACTAAGTCTAGATACCCTTGAAAAATATACTTCTGACCTAAAAACTTGGTTTTCTGCTGCTAGTTCGTCTCCTACCCTGCTGCTTTATGGTTGCAATGTCGCTTCAGGGGATGCTGGATCAGAATTTATTACTAAGCTACAACATCTAACTGGAGCAAATATCGCTGCATCCGCCAGTTTGACAGGAAATGTAATGCAAGGAGGGAATTGGGAATTAGAAGTCACTACCAGTCCAGATCTAGATGTAGATTTGGCGATCAATGAAAATGCCCAGATTAACTATCAAGGGGTTCTAGCAGATTTTACCGTCACTACCACTGATGATGAAGATGATGGTGAGGATGCTGGAAAAGGCTTATCTTTGCGAGAAGCGATCGCTCTTGCCAATGAAAATGCAGGAGAAGACACGATTACCTTTGACTCTAGCCTTAGTGGTGGCACAATTGCTTTAACCCAAACTGAAGACAATCCACGAGGTTTTCCGTTCAACGACGACTTTGATATTACTGATTCTGTTAATATCATCAATTCTGGTACGGAAAATATAACTATCGATGGACTTGAGAGTGGCAACGGCATCTTCGAGATCACAGGAGACAACACGAATGCTAGTCTTGAAGGACTGACTCTTGCCAATGGTAATGACGCACGCTTCTTTTTTATGGATGCAGGGAATGGAGGCGCAATTAAATTCTCAGGGGCTAATCTTACTCTCAAAAATTCTGCGATCACAAATAGCAGCGCCGATTACGGGGGAGCTATCAGTAGTAGCGGTCACGTTAGTATTATAAACAGCACAATCACCAATAATAGAGGTTTTGGCGGTTCTAGTCCCAGTGGAGCTATTGATGCTAGCTCATTGGATGTCACCAACAGTACGATCAGCAATAATCTTGACCGTGGTATCAATGCTGGTACGGTGAACGTCACCAACAGTACAATCAGCAATAACAATAGTGATAATGGTGATGATGCTTACAACAGTCGTGGTAGTGAGATCTTAGCTTCTAACGGAACCATTACCAGCAGTATTATTTCAGGTAATAGTCAAGACAATGATGGAAATGAAGCTCCAGACTTGAGTGGAGAATTTATCAGTGGTGGAAATAATTTAATTAGCGATGGTTCTATCGTCGGCGGAAACGGCGATGTTCTCGGCACTACTGAAAATCCAGTTGACCCTAAGCTGGGAGAATTACAAGATAATGGTGGTGCAACTCCCACCCAAGAACTTTTAGAAGGTAGTCCAGCAATTGATAGTGGCAGTAACCCTGATAACCTAACTACCGATCAGCGAGGGGAAGGTTTTGCTCGTACTGTGGGCAATGGTACAGATATCGGCGCTTTTGAAGTTCAAGATGCGGACACTGGAGAGACTCCTGGCGGTGGAACTCCTGGTGGTGGGATTCCTAACGAGTTAGTTGTTTCTACCCTTGAAGATGAAAGCGATGGTGATTTTAGCGCGGGAGATCTTTCTTTAAGAGAAGCAATACAAATTGCCAATGAAAACCCAGGGGAAGACACCATTAACTTTGACTCTAGCCTCAAAGGTGGCACAATTGCTTTTGCTGAATCTCAAGAGCGCAATCTGGCGATTTATGATTCAGTTTCAATTAATGGTTTGGGTCAAGATAACTTAACTTTAGATGGTGGCTTTATCTTTAATGTTGCTAATGCCGAGACTGATGTTGCTATTGATGGTTTAAATCTCACTGGCGGTAAGATTAATAGCGGAGGTAATTTAACCCTAACTAACAGTACTATTAGCAAAACTATCGCCCTTGATAGCTCCTCAGATAATAGCGCCATCATTAGTCGAGGCGCAACAATGATCAGTAACTCGACGGTTAGAGATAATAGTGGCGGAAGCAATGTAGGAATTGTAGTTGAATCAGGAACAGCGACGATTTCAAAGAGTACAGTGGCAAATAATCAAGCAGACGACGCACAAGCAGGAATAATTATTCGCCAAGATGCTAGGGTAGATATCGATAATAGTACAGTTGCCAACAATCAAGGCATATCTAACGCTGGTATTGAAAATGATGGAAATATTGAGATTACCAACACCACCATAGCTAACAATACTGGTGGTTTAGCAGCAGGAGGATTGATTAACTCTAAAAATGCTACGGTAACGAGTAGCATTATTGCCAACAACAATCTTTCTAGTACCCCTATTGGCGATGTATCTGGCGATGGAGAATTTATTAGTGGGGGGAATAATTTAATTGGTAATGGTGATGATGCCACGGGTTTTATTGACAGTGACATTGTAGGTACTGCTGAAAATCCCATTGATCCGCAATTGGGAGAATTACAAGATAATGGTGGTGTAACCTCCACTCAAGAACTTTTAGAAGGTAGTCCAGCAATTGATAGTGGCAGTAACCCTGATAATCTAGCTACAGATCAACGGGGGGAAGGTTTTGCTCGTACTGTGGGCAATGGTACTGATATTGGTGCTTTTGAAGTTCAAGAGGATGGAGTTGATAATGGTGGTGGCGACGGTGGAGGGAATCCTCATCCTGGAGCGATCGCAACTTCTGGAGATGATACTCTTACAGGTACTCCTGGTAACGATACCATCGATGGTTTAGCAGGGAATGACTTCATTAGTGGCGGAGATGGCAACGACACTCTTTACGGAGGACAGGGACATGATACCCTGGCGGGGGATCAGGGCAATGATGTATTTGCTCTGCAACCATGCCAAGGAACGGATACGATCCTCGACTTTACTGATGGTAGCGATTTATTTGGCTTAACCAACGGACTGAGTTTTGGTGATTTAAATATTGTCAATAATGATGATTGCAGCGGAGTGATTATTCAAGATGCAAATAACTATCATGGAGCGATCGCTTTTGTGAATAATATCGATGCTTCACAGCTCACTGAACAGGATTTTGTCACTCTTTAGAGGTTGATCTTATATCAAGTTCGGATAATCACTTTAAATGAGCTTGTTCCCTAACCCCCTAATTCCCTAATTCCCCATATCAAAATAGTTAACTGTTCAAGCGTACTTGATATTAGGGGGGTTTAAGTGGGCAGCACCGAATCTTTAGCACAGCGAAACCCAGCAAATACCTGTCTAACTTGAGGATGATACCAGTTGCGGAAACTGGTTCTCAAACCAGCGCTATTGGTTGCCCAACTGCCCCCCCGCAAAACCCGATGTTGACCATCAAAATATGCTTCTGAGTAACCTGGATAGGGATAGGAAGTAAATCCTGGATAACCAGCAAACCAAGAAGCTGTCCATTCCCAAACATTGCCTAACATATCCTGACAACCAAACTGGCTAGTTTCAGTATAGGTATTGATGGGAGTAGTCTGACCAATTAAACAGCTATGGTTGCCGTTCAGGGATGCTCCTTGGGCGGCTTTCTCCCATTCTGCTTCGGTGGGTAGTCTTTTCCCCACAAAATTGGCATAGGCTTCTGCTTCGTAATAACTCACCCCATACACAGGATGATCTAACCAATCGTCGTGATTAGACCAATATAAAGGCTGATTAACAGGATTTTGTTGCAACCATTGCCAACCTACTTCACTCCAGTATTCTCTGGTTTGATAGCCCCCTGCTGCGATGAATTGAGCATATTGTCTACAGGTAACAGGGTGGCGATCGATCCAATAGGTATCTAGATAGATCTGATGAACAGGACGTTCATTATCTAAAGCTTCTACCGAATCATTACCGATGGTAAATTCTCCTGCTGCCACCTTGACCATTTCTGTAATATTGATATTGGTGGCGACTGTATTGAGGGAACTTTTCAGACTAGCTATGGCAAAATGACGCTGTTGCTCTAGCTGCCACAGCAATGAGATGGTTTCACAGTGTTGACTTTCATGTTGAATTAACCAGCGCCACAGTCTTTCTTGCTGGTTAACTGGAGCAATTTCTAGATAATCTAAAGTCTGGCTTCTAACCTCCTGGAGATACCGTTTAATCGTTGCGATGGCAGGTAAATTTTGACGCTCTTGTTTAGGGAGTCCATCCGCAGCAAACAAACGTTGATAGGCTGGGGGAAAGCTGGGAGATGAATTAGCTAAGTGTTCTAAAATCCAATAGGCTTCGGTAAAAGCAATATGACCAAAGTGCCAACCTATGGGACTAAACTCTGGATGAACTTGTAAGGAAAATAATGATTCATCAATTTGAGCTAAGAGATCTAAGGTATGCGATCGCGTTTGAGTAAGAGCGATCGCCACCTTCTGTCTACAAGATTGAATTGACGCTGACTTCAAGATTTTCTCCTACACCAATTAGACTCTGTTCGGGAAAGCTAATCCAATTGCCTTTGAACATTGGTTCTGAGGCGATGATCACTCCATCTGATAAGGAATGATCTCTTATATAGTACAAGGTTGGACTGGCTTCGCGGTTGGAATAGCGAGAAGCAGCTAGTTCCCTACCATTACTCAAAATAATATTGGCAGAAAAAGCAATTTTATCTGTCTGGGCTAATTTGATCAGCCGCTTGATGGTATTTCCTAAAGCTTCTTGTAAGCTGATCTCGTGGTTAATCTCAAATTCGTTAACGATCAGGGCAAAAATATGTTCTGAATCTGTAGTCCCTTCAATACGTTGATAGGCAAAGTCATCTAGTTCATTGCGAATTGGTCGGTAAAGAGTCTTGCGAAAATCATCGATAAAGCCATTATGGACAAATAGCAAATTCTGATGGGAGAATGGCTGGCAATTGATGATGTCTACCGAGAGATTAGAAGTCGCACTCCGCACATAGCCTAGATAACATGATGATTTAATGTAGCGTCCCAATTGAGGTAAGTTAGCATCATTCCAGATGGGCAAGACATTTCTATAGGTATAGAGTTGATGGTCAGAAGACAAATTTTCACCATACCAACCAATCCCAAAACCATCGGCATTTAGTAATCCCGCAGTCATTTCTTGGGGCTGATAACTTTGAACAACTAATGAGTGTTCTGGCTTGAGCAATATGTGGTCTAGTTGAATTGAAGAACCCAGATAACCTAATAGTCGGCACATTATTGATGAGGCTTGAAATAAAAGAGCTTCGTTAATGTTAAACTTTTTTTTGCTCGAAAGTTCTAAGATCTCAAGGCTAGTTATTAGTTATTAACCCCACAGATCTGTTAGTGAGCAATAATCTTCTAAACTAGAAAAAGCCATGTTAGTTGATTGAGACTAAAGCCACATCATAATTTCATAATAAAAGTCATCATTAAGCATTGGATCCCCTCTAATTTTTAATTCGGATATCTCATATATAAATTAAATAATGAATTTCCTTCTTCAGCCAGGCTCAATACTCCGTCGTTTTGTCGGCATCATCGCTAATTTAAAACTAGCTATTGTTCTGCTGTTGGCGATCGCTGTTGTCAGTATTTCAGGAACGGTTATTGAACAGGCAGAAACCCTCTCTTTCTACCAAGAAAACTATCCTGAATCTCCCGCTCTATATGGTTTTTTGACTTGGAAGGTGATTCTTGCCTGGGGACTAAATCATGCCTATAGTACCTGGTGGTATCTTTCCCTGCTGATTTTATTTGGGGCAAGTTTAACCGCCTGTACCTTTACCCGCCAGCTACCTGCCCTCAAGGCTGCCCGTAAATGGAAATACTATCAAAAGCCCCAACAGTATGAAAAACTTGCCCTCAGTGCCGAATTAGAACAAGGTTCAATTAAATCTTTAATTCCTCTACTAAAACAGCAAAACTATCAAGTCTGGCAACAGGATAATGCCTTGTATGCCCGAAAAGGAATTATTGGGCGGATTGGCCCCATTATCGTTCATGCTGGGATGTTGATTGTCTTGGCGGGGGGAATGTGGGGTATTTTCACAGGGTTTTTTGCCCAAGAAATGGTTGCCAGTGGTGATACGTTTAATATTAAAAATATTATTGAATTAGGACCATTTGGTGCGAATCAACTCCCTTCAGATTGGTCAGTTAAAGTAAATCGCTTTTGGATTGACTACTCGGAGAATGGCGACATCGATCAGTTCTATTCCGATCTTTCGGTGGTAAGCGATCGCGGTGAGGAATTAAAACGGGAAACAATCCACGTTAATAAACCCCTGCGGTATGACGGCGTGACTTTCTATCAAACCAACTGGAGCATTGCCGCCGCCCAAGTTCAGTTAAATAATAGCCCCATCTTTCAACTACCTGTGGCGAAGTTAGACACCCTGGGGGCGGGGAATATCTGGGGGACGTGGATTCCCACTAAGCCTGACATGAGTACAGGGGTTTCGATGCTGATTAAAGACTTACAAGGAACAGCACTGATTTATAATCAGCAAGGAGATTTAACCAGCGCCATCCGCCTAGGTCAAAGTGTCGATATTGATGGCATCAAGATTAAACTAATTGATATTATCGGCAGTACTGGCTTACAGATTAAAGCCGATCCTGGGGTGCCAATTGTTTATACAGGTTTTGCTTTATTAATGATTGGGGTGGTGATGAGCTACTTTTCCCATTCGCAAATCTGGGCATTGGAACAGGATCGTAGCTTTTATTTTGGGGCAAAAACCAATCGAGCGCAGGTAAGCTTTGAGCGACAAATGTTAGGGGTAATCGATGCCTTAAATGACCAGTCGGTTACGGTTGTTCTGCCTGAATCTAGGGAATCCTTGCTAAATCTCTAATTAATAGTCTAAGTTGATTTGGTCTGCTTCCATTGATGCTGAGTAAAATTACGAACTTCGCAATACTTTAGGCGATCGCGATATTTCCGTAGAAATACGGTTTAAAAAAAATGATGCTTATCCTAACGTAAGTAAACTCCGTAAGACAAAAACTTAATATGCATTATTCAATTAAGCAGTTATCGAACCAAAGGTGGGGAATTTACTTAGAAGGTAAACTGCTGGCAACTATTGGTTGTCATGACAAAGGTTTGACTGTCTTGGAGTTATTACAAAGCCAAAAAAGAATGGGTGCTAGCAAGTACCGACTTTTTGCCTGAAAAACTAGTTGATCCTCGTTCTGATATTTCAAACAATACTTTTGGTAATTTTAAAAATCATGGGCATCAATATTGCAACTTTAATTGGTATTAATGACTGTATTCTGTCAGTCTATCGTTGTCATGACCAAACTTATCGTTTTAGTGTAGTGAACGCGATGGGACGAACTTACACTTGTGATACTTGTTTTCCCACCTTGAGTAGTGCCAAATTCATGGGTATATCCGTTACCGAACGATTAACCATCGATCGCGATCTCCGATAGTAAACTAAATAACCCCTAAGAAACAAATTAATCTGCTTAGGTTGGAGAAAAGGGAAAGGGAAAATAGTTTCTCTCTGACTTCCGACTTCCGACTTCTGACATAGCATTTTCACGGAGATTGTTTAATTTTAATCAGAAGATAGAGATAATTACTGAACTCTTTTTTGTGAAGGAGCAATAGAATCTGAATCACAAGTTCCGTGAAAATTTCTACAATTAAAATTATAAATGTCTTTAGCTGAAGTTAAAACAATTGGTAGGTCAAAGGATCTGAGGTTTCAAGCTAATCATCTGCTGAAACAAAAATATCCTAAGCGACATATTCACTATGCTCTCAAAGATTTTTTTGAATTCCAGCCTGAGAATGGCACAATTTGTGACTGGAATGAATCCCGTAATATATTAGTCAGCGAAAACTTTATCGTCGGCATGATTGCTGGTTTAGAAGAAGAAGTTGGGGATGCTTCTGGAGTCTTAATGTACAACATTGGACAACAGTGGGGTCAAGAAGATGCCAAGTTTTTCCGTAATTGGTTTATCAAAGAGTATGGCTATGAAGATTTCAGTCAGCTTAATTTGATGTATGTTCTTGAAGCCTGGTGGTGGCCCTTTATCTCTCAAGGTTGGGGTAACTGGGAAGTAGATATGAGCGATCAAAAAAATGGCTTCATGTTTATTAATATTTTCGATTCCGCCGTCGCCAGAACTCTAGGGGATGTGGGTAAACCCGTTTGTCATCTTTACGCAGGTTTATTTGCTGGTTTCTTTAGTGATTTAATCAATAAAGATTTAGGCTGTATTGAAATTCAATGTTATGCGATGGGGGAAACTTACTGTAAGTTTTTACTCGGTAAGAAAGATCGCATTGATGCAGCATCTTTCTGGCATAACGAAGGGGCAACCGCCAGAGATATTCAGAAAAAATTGTATAACGGGGAGTATTTAAAGTGAGTACTACTAGTACTATTGCTCCTTGGCAGTGTTTGCGAGTTGAAGAATTTGTCGAGCAGTGTAACTGGAACAATCTTCCTCCTCAAACATCGGCTAAATCTGTAGCTAAACGTCGACAATCCTTAGAATCTTGGCAGTGTCTAACGGCTCAAGATTTTTTTGCCTTGAGTAATTGGTCAGGAAAAGTAATTTCCGTCGATGATCCAGGGCAGCCAGAAAGAGAACAGGTTGCTTTTAGCACGACTCTAGCCACAGCGCAATTTTGGCAATGCTTTAACTGGACAGGGGAAACTGCTGCTCCTTCACCCCAAAAGATTGAGCAAATCCTCGAAGAAACTAAAGAAGCGATCGCTGAAGTTGAAGAATTTACCCTCAATAATTTATCTCAATTATTTTAATTATCCTAATTCTTATGATTACTGAAATCGACTCTCTAATTTATCAAGCTGAAGCTGAATATTTAGCACAAAAGGATTTGGGACTTTTCAAGACTCAAGTCTTATATTTTGAAGAACGCTTGAAAATCTATGAACTGATTCGCGATCAAGAAGCAGAAATTTTTCAGCATGTAGCTAATCAAATACTGGCTAGTTTCCCTGATGAGCCTGAACCTAAAGTTAGGCGTGCTTTAAAACATTGGTTGATGATCCTACGCTACTGTGGGATGGCAATGCTCTCCAATGACTCCAAGTATCTCGATGAGAGAATTTTAGCCTGGTTACCTGAACAGATTGCCGCCCATCAAATGCAGAATCTAGAACAAACTCTGTATGGCTATCTACAAAAGTGTCTGAAAAAGGATTTGGGGAATGAACAATACTCCATCCTACAGCCATATTTAGAACAGGCTAAACAGGTCTTATCAAACCAACAACCAGCCTTAGAGCCAGTATAAACCTTAGCTTCTAGCTTCTAGCTTCTAGCTTCTAGCTAATTATCCTTCTGGAGAATTATTTAAGTCAATCATGATTGAAATTACTGATTTAATTGCCGAGTCCCCGATCCCAGGTAACTATTTTGCTCCCAAGACTTATTTACAGGGAGATTTTGAATCTGGTTTAATCGAAAACCGTCAGGGTAGACGTTTGTTAGCCTTGCCCGATACCTTGATTAGAGGTCTTTATAACGGTCTGTCTGCGGAACTGGGTTCTGCCACTGGTGTAGTACTTTATAATTGCGGTCGTAAATGGGGTAAAAACTTTTTTCGCCGTTTTAGCGAAGAAGTGAGCAGCTATTATCAGCAACCCGTTGCCGATATGGAAATGATCGAACTAGTTCAGTGTTTGAAACAATGCTGGAAAGCTCATGGCTGGGGCATCATTGAGCCAAATTTTGACCGTTATCAACAGGGATTTTTAGTAGTTCAAGTCACCAACTCTGGTTTTGCGAATCAGATCGCCTCTCCAAATAAACCCAGTTGCTTTATTGAAGCTGGCTTGTTGAGTGCTTTTTTCTCAGAATTATCGGGAACTGACTTGCAATGTGTCCAAACCGCCTGTGAATCTCTGGGAGAGAGTTCTAACTGGTTTATTTTAGGCTTGCCCAAAAGACTCCAAAAAGCATCAGCGATGGTGGAACAAGGACAAACCCATACTGCTATTTTGCAAAGTTTAGAGACAAGCAAGTAGCGATCCGTAGGCTAGGCGGACGCGGGACGCGAAGCTACTCCTTTAGGAGAGCCTAATCGTCATTTTCTCCGACATATCAATTAATTATTTAAACCAAGATCATGGCTAAAACTGTCCGACTAGACCCTTTTGGAACTAATACGAGCATCGCCACTAACACTAACTTGTTGTCGGTGTTGCTGGAAAATGATGTCGAAGTTGGTCAGGAATGTGGTGGTAGAGGCATCTGTGCTACTTGTCATGTGTACATCAAAGAAGGAGAATCTAGTGTTTCTCCCGTGACCAAAAGAGAACAACGCACTCTAGGTTCAATTACTAGCTGTAATGTCAGCTCTCGTTTGGCTTGCCAAGCAAGGGTAGTCGGTGAAGGAGTGGTCGTTGAACTACCTGCGGGGATGTATATCAGTCAGGATGATGATATTGAGGATTTAATTGGTCGGCGAGCCCAGGCTAATCTGCTCCATCCTCTGACGGGTCATGTGTTGGTGGAAGAGGGCAAACTGATTACACGGTCAGTGATCACTCAACTTCAGACTACCCAGGGTCAGGTTAAAGACTTCCTCAGTAAAAGTGAATCTCTATAAAGCAATCAAAAGCATAAAAACAGTAGAAATATTATGTTAAATCAGTTAGACCGATTAAGCCTCGAAGTGGAAGGTCGTTATGCGACAGCGCAAGAACTACAAACACTCAAGGACTACTTTCTCACCATTAATCCTCGGATGAGTGCCTATCAAAAACTGCGGGATGGGGAAGCAGAAATTATTGCGCGGCTAGAGACGCGGATGCGGGAAAAACAGCCAAATATCTTTCTCATGGGTACGAATGACGTTACGGCTATGTATCAAAGAGATACCAAAATCGTCTTGCGGATTGCGATCGCTGCGATGCTGATTGAAGATCTCGACCGTTTAAGGGAAAACCTTTTGCTGTGGCAAAAAACTATTGTCAAAGCTTTCAAAGTTAACCATATTGCAGCTTTGACTCACACCACTATGCCAGAAATTATTGAGCAACTTTTAACCCCTGAAGAATATGCTTACATCAAGCCAATTTTGATTTTAAATCAGACAGTATTAGGCAATTAATTAATGGAACGTTAGTCTTAGTTATTTATTGAAATTATTGAAATTACTGAAATCAACATGAAATCTACTTCTTCTCAAGCGCACTGGTTAGATGTTGCCGAGACATCTGCTGTAGCTGGTTCTATAGCTGGTTCGATCACTAGTATTATCCTCAAACAATGGTTGTGGGTCACAGTTCCCCTAACTGTTACGGCTGGATTGGCGGTGGTTAATCATCAACGACTCAAGAAATTAATCGCCTCTGAACAGGCAGCAATGGCTTTTTTGATTCAAGAAAATCACGGCAAAGTCATGCAAATTAAACAGCAATCAGAACAAAAGCATTGGGATAGCAAAGTTGAGATCAATGACCTGAAAAAAACAAGTGAAACAGCTACAGCAGAATTGACACGAATAGACCAAGAACAGAAAGGCAAACTAAATACTGCCAATCAAGAATTACAGACTCTTCAAACTTCTCTCAGCAAGCTTGATAATCTAACCCAAAGACTGGAGCAAGAACAGAGCGAAACCCGTAAACTAGCTCAAGAGCTAAAAGCGATTGATAAATACACCCAGATTATTAACAATAACCCCACTCTGGTGGAAGCTTACTATCAAAGGGGTTCAGCTTATCAAAATACTGGCAATGCTGAAAGAGCGATCGAAGACTTCTCTAAAGTAATCGAGTTACGCAATGATCACGCTGAAGCTTATCATCAACGCGGGTTGCTTTACATAGAAATTGCCGATGCTCAAAAAGCAATTATTGATTTTCGTCGAGCATCCCAATACTATATTGCCAAGGGTGAACTGGAGAAATATCGTAAAGCCCGAGATCTCAGCCTCGAACTTCATTTCCATCAATCTACTGATGCGGTTGCAAGTGAAGCTCCTAAAGCTACAGAAGCAGAAGTTGAATCAGTGGTAGTCAATAATCTTTTTGGTTAATTTTTTAGTTTGGTTTGGGTTAGAAGAGTTGAGGGTTTAGGTGAGCTAAAAGCTTTGGGCTTCAGAGCTTTTAGCCTTTTAGTTGATCTTTGTTTTATCTAAAGGCAGAGTAAGCTTTTTAGTTTATCCCGAACTGAGGCTACTATAGGGGATTACATTCTTTGCGAATCATAACTCAATTCAGCAACGCCCGCCAAAATTGTAACAGCAGGTAAATCTTGATCGGTTCTTGATTTTCTCCAAATAGATTTGGGTTATCAAAAAAATTAATTGGAGAAAAATTGAGATGGATACTTTATTACCTGATTTTAGCCCAGCCGCTTTCGAGTCGGGACAACCGATTGATAATCAATACTTTCCTCGTACTCCTGGAACAGTTTTGTCCTATGAAGGAGAAGTAGACGACACCACCACTGAAAGTAATCAAGTTTTTGTCACCTATGACACCAAGGAAATCTCTGGGGTAGAAACTACTGTTGTGCGGGATGTATCTTGGAGTGAAGGAGTTTTAGTTGAAGATACCCTTGATTGGTATGCTCAAGATCAAGCAGGTAATGTTTGGTATCTTGGGGAATTTGCCACTAACTACGAATATGACGATCAAGGTAATTTTATTGGCACAAATACCGATGGTTCATGGGAAGCAGGAGTAGATGGCGCACAACCTGGCTACCAGATAGCAGCTAGTCTTCAGGTGGGAGACAATTACTATCAGGAATTTTATCAAGGGGAGGCAGAAGATCAAGGGGAGATAGTCAGCACAAATGAGTCTGTTTCTATTGACTTAGGTGATTATGACCATGTTCTAAAAACTCGCGATTTTACTCTACTTGAACCAGATACTTTTGAGTATAAATACTACGCACCAGGAGTAGGACAAATTCTTGCAGATGAGGGAGTAACAGAAGTAGGAGGAAAACCAGAACTGTCTCCAGAATTAGTTGATATTTCAGAAATCCCTAAGATCAACTTACCTAATTTTAGTACTGCTAACTTTGAAAATAGTACGGTAATCAACAATCCTTACTTTAGCCTTACCCCAGGTACTTTATCTACTTACGAAGGAGAGGAGGTCAATCCATATACAGGAGAAACAGAAACCGAGACAACAGAGACAGAAACTAATAAAGTTTTGGTGACAGATAAGACTGAAAATATCTTGGGTGTTGAAAGTGTGGTGGTACAGAGTCAAGAATTTGTTGATGATGTCCTCACCGAAGACAAGTTATCTTACTATGCCCAAGATCAGGAAGGTAACGTTTGGTTATTGGGAGAAGATGTAAGTGAATACGAATATGATGACCAAGGGAAGGTAACTAAAACCAATGAATCAGATTCTTGGCGGGCTGGAGAAGATCAATCTTTACCTGGCTTAATTATGGATGGCAACCCCAAAGCTGGAGAGGGTTACTATCAAAGATTTGATATTGGAGAAGCAGAAATTCAAAGTTCGATTGTCAGTTTGGATGCTGCAAAGGATGACTTTGGACAATATGATGATATCTTGCAAGTAAAGGAATTCTCGTCTTTACAATCTAATGGCTTTGATTATCTGTATTACGCTCCTGGAGTCGGTCAAATAGGTACGGAAGAACTAAATGCCAATGGCGATTTGATCTCTGATAGTTCTTTGGTTAGCGTCGAAAACGTCGATTATTTTGATCTTGGTGAGCAAAATTCGGCTAATTTGGTTTAAATATTAATCTCTTCTAGAAAATAATTAAAAATAAGTTTAGTTTTTCTCACACATTAAAATTCTGGCATCATGTCAGAATTTTTTCTTAGCTATAGAACTAAAAAAGGACAAGCTCAGCTTAAATTATGTTTCAGAAAACTCGCTTGCAATTGACCCTAGCTTATCTAGGAGTATTGAGTTTAATTTTGACTCTTTTTACTGTAGCAGTGCGCTGGAACTTTACTCGTAGCCTGAACCAACAATTTAATTTTAGATTAGAGAATTTGGCTAAAGCCGCTGCCTTTAATATGGATAATGATGAGGGGAAATTAGAAGCAGACGAAGACGAAATTATAGTCGATCGCCAACAGATTATAGAATGGTTTGACCTTGAAGGCAAAATGGTCGGAGAACAGGGAGAATCTGAGCTAGATACACCTCTTGAGACAAAATATTTAGAGCAAACTCAAGATTATCCTAATTCAATTCGGAGCATCACTAAACCCGTTTATCATTCAGAAACTAAAGAATTAATCGGCTATGCGCGAGTCAGTGAATCATTGGGAGAACTGAACAACACTCTGCGTCGTTTGGATTATGGCTTAGGTAGTGGAATTGCGATCGCTCTTTTGGCTAGTGGGTTTGGCAGTATTTGGCTCACTCGTCGGGCAATGGAACCAATTGAAGTCAGTTTTGAACGATTAAAACAGTTTACGGCTGACGCTTCCCATGAATTAAGAAGTCCTTTGATGGTAATTAAAACCAATGCAGATGTGGCGCTTAAATATCCCGAAGGGATACGTAGCAAGGATACTGAAAAGTTCACTGCTATCGCTTCAGCGTCAAATCAGATGACCAGATTAACTGAAAATTTGTTATTGCTGGCTCGAAGTGATCAAGCTATCAATCTTCAGAAAGAATTAGTTGACTTAAATCTTATGCTTAAGGAATTGATGCATTTATATCAGTCACAGGCTCAGGAAAAAAACTTGGAATGGCAATTAGAACTACAACCAGAATTATATTTATTAGGCGATCGCATTTTATTAAAACAGGTATTTACCAACCTTTTACAAAACGCACTTTACTATACGCCCCAAGATGGTTCGATAACAGTTAAAGCTAAAAAAATTAATTCCTACCTCAACATTAAGATCCAAGATACAGGAATTGGTATTGCCCCAGAAAATCTAGATTTGATATTTGAAAGATTCTGGCGTGCAGATAAATCTCGTTCGTATCAATCAGGCAAATCAGGGCTGGGATTAGCCATTGTTAAGGAAATAGTCACGTTACATAATGGGTCAATTTCGGTAGAGAGTGAACTGGAAAAAGGAAGTTGTTTTAGCCTTTGTTTTCTTGAAAATTGAAAAGGACATGGAGTTTTCATATGTTTACAACAGTGCCATGAAATTGGGACAAACATATTTAGTAATATCAACGATTATTGTCACCTCAATATTTAGTCATTCAACTACTGTGATGGCTCAAACAAATATAAATATTCAAGAGATCATCAAAAATAGCGATCGCTATGACGCTGAGAACATTACTCAAGTTCAGCAACTGCGAGATATCTCTCCTGGGGACTGGAGTTATGAAGCAATACGTAACTTAACGCAAAGATTTGGTTGTATTAAAGGTTTTCCCGACCGTGTGTTTCAAGGCGATCGCTTTCTAACTCGTGATCAATTTGCTGCGGGGTTAAATTCTTGTTTGTCAAACATTGAACGTCTAATGACATCATCTAAAAGCTTGTCTACAGAAGCTAATTTAGAAGATATTAGACTGAGCCAGTGGGATACAAAGATTGCTCAAAAACTGGCAGCTATGAATTCAGTAGTAGAAGAGAGGGAAACTAAAATTACAAACTTAGAAAACAGTCAATTTTCGACTACAAGCAAACTGATAGGAGAAGTAGTTTTTGGTTTAGGTAGTATAGTGGCTGGCTCGAAAGATAATGGCGAGTCAAATATTGATCGCGTTCCATTTCTGGGGGAGCAAGTAACTTTGGAATTGGCTACTAGCTTTACAGGTCAAGATGAATTATCGATTGAATTAGAAGCTGCAAATTTACCCAATCTTGCTGATGCCTCCAATACTTTTCAAGGGGAATTGTCTTTTAGTGGTTCAAACGATAACAATTTAGAACTAAATTTAATGGCTTATACTTTTTCTGTGGCAGATGACTTAGAAATAATCATTGGTACAACAGGGTTAGCTGCGGATGATATCGCAGAGTCAATTAATTTTTTTGCGAGTGATAATGGTGGAAGTGGGTCAATTTCCAATTTCGCAAACCTAAATCCGATCTATGAAACATCAGAGGATGCGGGTTTGGGAATTATTTACGAGTTGGGAGAAAAGATTGAATTCAATGCGGGATATTTAGCATCCCCTGCAAATGAACCTACAGAAAATGGTGGAATATTCAATGCCCCCTATGGTGCGATCGCCCAAGCTATAATTAGTCCGAGCGATCGCTTTAATTTGGCTTTTACCTATATCCACAGTCGTAATCAAAGTGACACTGATACAGGTAGTGATTTGGCTAATGTACAGTCTTATACTGAGGATGAGTTTGGGGAAGAAGTACCTACGGTAAGTGATTCCTATGGTGCTGAATTTGACTACGAGTTGACGGATTTCTTAGTTTTGGGCGGATGGGGTGGATTATCGAAAGTGACCACCCTGTCTAGTCTTGATGGACAAATTGATCGCGGTACGCAAGATGTCTGGAATTGGGCAATAACTCTAGCCTGTCCTGACTTGGGGAAAGAAGGTAATTTGGCAGGGATCGTAATTGGTGCTGAACCTTGGGTAACAGATTCCACCATTGATAGCCTAGGAAAAGATCAAAGTATGTCTTTACATTTAGAAGCTTTTTATCAATATCGCTTCTTTGATCGTCTTGCCATTACACCTGGGATAATTTGGATTACAGCACCAGAAAATAGCGATCGCGAAAACGATTTAGTTATTGGCACAATTCGCACTACTTTTAGTTTTTAGACGTAATTGAAGAAGATGAGAATTTTAATTGTCGAAGATGACGATCGCATTGCTAAACCTCTAGCGGAAGATTTGCGCCACCAACATCATGTAGTCGAAATTGCCACTGATGGCATGGAAGGATGGGAATATGCACAGGCGATCGCTTATGATTTAATTCTCTTAGATATAATGTTACCTAAGCTAGACGGCATCAGTCTTTGCCAGCAATTACGTCAAGCTCAATACCAGGCTTTGATCTTGATGCTGACTGCCAAAGATACCACTAGCGATAAAATAATTGGCTTAGATGCTGGCGCAGATGATTACTTGGTTAAACCCTTTGATCTTGAGGAATTAGCTGCCAGAATTAGAGCTTTATGCCGTAGAAGCGCCGAAACTAAACCACCAGTTTTAACCTGCGGTAAACTACAGCTCGATCCTGCTAGCAGCGAAATTAACTATGATGGTCAAGTTTTAATTCTGACTCACAAAGAGTACATGATTCTGGAGTTATTAATGCGTCATGGTGATCGGGTTTTTAGTCGCTCAGAAATATTAGATAAACTCTGGGAAATAGATAAACTTGTCAGCGCAGGGGATCTTACTGTCAGAACTCACATTACTAATTTACGTCATAAACTTAAAGCTGTGGGAATGTCAGAAGATTGTATTGAAACAGTCTATGGCATTGGTTATCGGCTGCGTAGTGGAAATAATTAACCTGAGTTCGGAATAAGAATATGGTCTACTCATTTGAAAAGCACAGTGATACAATCTAACAATTAGCTTTCATTTAAATGTCAGATTTCAAGCCAGATTTAAAGAAAATTGCTGCTCAGTTAGAAAGTTCTAATTCTAAGGATCGTTTGTTGGCTTTAACATCCCTGAGAGGAGTTGAGCCAGAAGATGCCGTTCCTTTAATTAAAAAAGTCTTAAACGATGAGATCTTGCCTGTGCGTTCAATGGCAGTCTTTGCCTTGGGAATCAAGCCGACAGTAGAATGCTTCCCCCTCTTGATCGACCTACTGGAAAGTGACCCTGATTACGGAATTCGAGCAGACGCAGCAGGAGCATTAGGCTATCTCAATGATATTCGTGCCTTTGAACATCTGGTTCGGGCATTCTATGAAGACACCAACTGGCTAGTCAGGTTTAGCGCAGCGGTATCTTTGGGTAACTTACAGGATATTAGAGCCAAGGAACTACTCATGGAAGCCCTTGATAGCGATGAAGTTATTCTACAACAAGCGGCGATCGCTGCTTTGGGAGAAATTAAAGCGGTAGAATCGGTAGGAAAGATTTTAAATTTTGTCCCCTCAGAAGATTGGTTGATTCGTCAGAGAATCGCTGAAGCTCTGGGCAATTTAGGCACGGAAAAAGGTGTCTCAGCGTTAAAATTTCTCGCCAAAGATTTACATCCTCAAGTAAAAGAGGCTGCTCAGATATCTTTGCAGCGACTGGAGCAAATTTAAGTACTACTGAAAAGCAAGTCCAACTCTTTTCACTCTAATCACAGTAAGACAATGAGCAACATTCAAATAGAGTCAGACCTGAAAGAAGTATTGGGAGAAATCAACTCAAAGCTGGGGAAAGTAGATGAACGCCTAAATAATATAGAAATTTCTCAGGCAAGATTAGCAGAAAAATTTGATGCTCAAGAGAAAATAGTTACCGAGCTGAAAGATTCCCAGAACAAGCAGATTTGGGCATTAATTGTTCTGGCTTTTACTGCCGTTATTAGCTTGGTGATTGGATTGGGCAAATTCATTTTCTATCCCAATTCATAACATTTTGTACTGTTTTTATCCCAAGAGATAACATCACTCTGGCGATCCGAAGGGTACACCCATTCGGGTGCAAGCGCTTGGAGCGTAATCGCCGAGTCAACTACCGATTTTCTAATTTTTCGCCACGTTGATGCAAAAAAATCAAAAAACATCAGCTAGATGCATCGCCTTCCTTAGACCTTCCCCCCTTGTCATTAAACGGTCATAATATCTTTTTCCTTGACCGCCAAAAGCTCGTCAATTTTCTTGTTGTAGCTATCGGTAACCCCTTGAATTTCATCCTGCAAATCTCGCGATTCATCTTCTGAGATCCCGCTACTTTTCTCTTGGGCGCGTACCTCATCGATCGCATCTCGACGAATATTACGCACGCCAACTTTCCCCTCTTCTGCCAATTTGCCTGCGGTTTTAACCAACTCTTGACGGCGCTCTTTGGTCAGAGGGGGAATATTTAGGCGAATTAAACTCCCATCATTATTCGGGGTTAGACCGATATCAGACAAGGAGATTGCCTTTTCAATTAGCCCCATACTGCCTTTATCATAGGGCTGAATCATGATGGTGGTGGCATCAGGGGTACTCAGGTTCGCCAGAGATTTCAAAGGAGTCTCTGAGCCATAATAGTCCACCATCACCCGATCTAGTAGAGAAGCGCTGGCTCTTCCTGTACGAATAGTGTTAAAAGACCTTTGAGTCGCCTCGACAGTCTTTTGCATACGGTCTTTTACTTCAGATAACTTCACAATTTCCTCCTACAATCGTACCGACAGGTTCACCCTTGGTAGCACGCATGATGTTGCCGTTAACAGAAAGGTCAAATACCAAGATCGGGATACTGTTTTCTTTGCACAAAGCGATCGCTGTACTATCCATCACTCGTAAGTCATGAGCTAAAACATGATTATAAGTCAAGCTTTGATAGCGATGAGCATCAGGGTGCTTAACGGGATCTGCATCATAAATCCCATCTACCTTAGTGGCTTTAAAAATAATTTCGGCATCAATCTCCGCCGCCCTCAAGGCAGCAGTGGTATCCGTCGTGAAAAAAGGATTCCCTGAACCTGCACCAAAGATCACTACTCGTCCTCTTTCCAGGTG